>Ga0102591_1000106_pt1 | contig 201175 bp, 147 predicted proteins | sample AraplaCol_mCL_r2_2_FD_76860 | JGI IMG/M metagenome (GOLD analysis project Ga0102591, IMG submission 76860) | Arabidopsis root microbial communities from North Carolina, USA - plate scrape MF_Col_mCL_r2 (SPADES assembly) (version 2) | ecosystem: Host-associated > Plants > Roots > Endosphere... | reverse complement strand
GCGGCTGCGTCGGCTTCTGCGTGCGCGCCCAGGCGAACACCTGCGGCAGCAGCTCGGCGACGCGGTCGAACTTGTGCTTGCTTTCGCGCGGCTGGTAGAAGCCGCTGCCGCCGCCTTCGTTGTCGGGTTCGTTCCACACGTCCCACGCCAGCACGCGCTCGTCCTTGCCGAAGCTGCCGACGATGTCCTTCACGTACGCCTCAAGGCGCGCGTGCTGCTTCGGATCGTCCAGCGCCGCGGTGCCCGGTCCCTGCACCCAGCCGGAGTTGTGCACGCCGGGGATGGGCGGACGCTGCGGACCGAGCTTGGGATCGGGATCCCAGCACGAATCGAACAGCACCAGCATCGGCTTGATGCCGTGCTTGGCGGAGATCTGCAGGAACGTTTCCAGGCGCTTCTTGACACCCTTCGGGTCCTGGTGCCAGGCCATGTCGTGCAGGAACACGCGCATCGTGTTCATGCCCATGTCCTGCGCCCAGCCGAGTTCAAGGTCGATGCGCGCAGGGTCGAAGGTCTCGGCCTGCCACATCTCCAGCTGGTTGATCGAATTGGCCGGGATGTAGTTGCTGCCGACCAGCCACGGCTGGCGCGCGTACCACGCGTTCGCCTCGGCCTGCGACCAGCGTTCGCCTTCCGCCGCGTGCGCGGCCTGCGTGAGGGGAGCGCAGGCCAGCACTACGGTCGCGAGCAATTGCGGGAGCCACTTGAACATCGGATGCATCTCCTTTTTGCAGATATCTCAGGCATGCCTCCGGCATCCACGACGGCTTCCGCCATCGCGTCGCATTCGGCATTGGGCCGCGCCGTGTCTGGTTACGGCTTCGCGCGGGAGCCCTGATCGGTGGTGAAGGTGTAGACCATGCGGTTCACGTACTGCTTGCCCGGCACCAGGCGCGCCGAGCCGAAGGACGGCTGGTTCGGCGTGTCGGGGAACAACTGGGGTTCGAGCACGAACGCATCGCCCTGGCGGTACACATGGCCGCTCTTGCCGACCGTGGTGCCGTCGAGGAAATTGCCCGAATAGAACTGCAGGCCGGGCTGCGCAGACGTCAGCGTCAGCACGCGGCCCGAACGCGGATCGTGCACGCGCGCCACTTCACGCGGCTGCCTGGCGATGGTGCGGCTCACGACCCAGTTGTGGTCGTAGCCGCGGCCGCGCAGCAACTGCGTTTCCGAACCGGTGCGAAGGTCGCGACCGATCGGCTTGGGCATGCGGAAATCGAAGACGGTACCGGCGACCGGCACGACTTCGCCGGTGGGGATGAGCGTTTCGTCGACCGGCGTGTACGCATCGGCGGCGATGGTCAGTTCGTGGTCCATCGCCGTGCCCGAACCTTCGCCGGACAGGTTCCAGTAGGCGTGGTTGCTGAGGTTGACGATCGTCGGCGCGTCGGTGTTCGCGCGGTATTCGATCGCGAGCCTGCCGTTGCCTTCCAGCGCGTAGGTCGCGGTGACGGTGAGCTTGCCGGGATAGCCCTGGTCGCCGTCGGGGCTCACGTAACGCAGGGTGGTGCGGTCGGGTTTGGCTTCGACGACCTCCCACACGACCTTGTCGAAACCGCGCGTGCCGCCGTGCAGGGTGTTGGGGCCGTCGTTCGTCGGAATGCTGTACTGCTTGCCGTCGAGCGTGAACCTGCCGTGCGCGATGCGGTTGGCGAAGCGACCGACGATGGTGCCGAAGTACTGCGGCTTGGCGAGCGTCGCGTCGAGCTTGGCGTCGCCGAGGACGACGTCGGCGTACTTGCCATCGCGGTCGGGCGTCTGCAATGCGTGCAGCGCGGCGCCGAGCGTCCACACCTGCGCCTGCATGCCGCTGGCATCGCGCAGCGTGATCGATTCGACCTTCGTACCGTCCGGCAGCGTGCCGACGACGTTGCGCTCCTGCGCACCGGCGGCGCCCATCACCGCGAGCGCCAGCGCGCCCATGCACCAACCCGCCATCCCCTTGCCAAGCCCCATCGCTCTCGACCCTCTCAAAGGTGCGCCATTACCAGCGTGGGACAGACAAAAACATATAATCAGACAATATGCACGTTGCGGCGCAACACGGTGGGTGCAGGTTTTGCACTGGACGTGATGAAGGGAATGGCAAGAAGCGCAAAAAAACGTGGCGACTCGTGCGCCACGCAGGATGGTTTCGCCGCGCGAAATCCATCGAAGGCGCCCGTAAACGCGATGGGAGAGGAGCAGGGCGCGGGCGGACTCAACCGCGTTGGCGCACCCGCGCATCGATCTCCGCGAATCCGCGCGCGATCGCATCCGACGACGCCACCGCACGCGACGCGATCCCCAGTTCATCCAGCGCGGCCCCATACAACGCGCATACGGCAGGCGAACCGACCAGCGGCATCGCCCGTCCGCGCGGCTGCGGGAACAGCGCCAGCGCATCGGCGATTTCCGAACCGATCAGCAATCCGCGCAGGTACGAACTGGCATTCGCCTTCGGCAGCAGCCCGCGGATCACCCGTGCCCGCGCACCGAAAAGCAGGGCGCCGAGCCCGAGCGTTCGCGACGCGCTCGTGCGAATGCCGTCACGGAATGCGACGCCGTCGACGCTGGGGCCTTCCACGATCGAAGCGAGCAGTCCGGCCGCAGTCAGGCGGTCGTAGATCTCGCCCGACATCGCGGTCATGAACTCGACCACGCGACCGCCTTCGATGCGCACCCACTTGGTATGCGTGCCCGGCAGCGCGACCAGCGGTGCATCGTCCAGGCGGCCGCTCGCCTGCAGGCCGAGCAGTTCGGTTTCCTCGCCGCGCATGATGTCCGGCGCGCCATCGCGTTCGCGCACGCAGGCCAGGCCCGGCACGATGTGCAGCGACAGTTCGCCGATGCGCGTGGGCACCAGCTCGTCGCGAAGACGGTCGAATCCGGCGGGGCATTCGACGTAGCCCGCGTCGGTCCAGCCCACGTTCGAACCGATCATGCCGGCTGCATACACGCGAGGCGCGTCCGGCCAGCGGGCGTACACGCGGTTCGCCATCTCCACCATGCCCTCGCGTTGCAGCGTCGCGACGCCCGCCGCGGCTTCCAGCGTGTCGAGCACCGTGCCATCCGGCGCGATCAGATGCGCGCGGCAGTTCGAACTGCCCCAGTTGATGCCGATGATGGATGTTTCGGGCGAGGTGTCGCTCATGGCGAATGGACCGGGTGCGGGCCGCGTCGTGCGGCGTGAAGGGTTGTGCCGCGCCTGGCGGCCGCCTTGTGTATTGTCCGATTATATGTTTACGTCGTCCGCCTCACGCAATGCCGCAAGGAGTAGCCGGATGTCGCACCGCACGCTTGTTTCCGCCGCGCTGATCCTGTGCCTGGCCGGTACCGCGCATGCCGCGGGGAAGGGCACATTCAGCAATCCGCTGCTGCCGTCGGGCCCGGATCCGTGGATCGTCCGCGACGGTGCGACCTACTACTACATGGCCACGCGTGGCGACCGCCTCACGATCCGCAAGACCGGCGACCTCACGCGCCTGTCGGACGCACAGGAAATCACCGTGTGGCGCCCGCCGGCGAGCGGCCCGAATGCGCAGTCGATCTGGGCGCCGGAACTGCATCGCATCGACGGAAAGTGGTACCTGTACTACACCGCGGCGGCGAGCGGCCACGACGACGACGCGCATCGCGGCATCTTCGTGCTCGAGAACAGCGGCGCGGACCCGACACAGGGCGAGTGGGTCGATCGCGGCCAGCTGAAGACCGGACACACCGGCATCGACGGCACGACCTTCGTGCACGAGGGCAAGCGCTATTTCGTGTATTCGCCGTACGTCGGCCCGGACAGCGTGCTGTCGATTTCCGCGATGGCGAACCCGTGGACGCTCAGCGGCAAGGAAACGATCATCGCGCGCCCCGACCAGGCGTGGGAACGCCAGGGCGGCCGGCAGATCCTTGAAGGGCCGGAGTATCTCGCAGGGCCGAACGGCGATCTGTTCCTCACGTATTCCGGCAGCGCGTGCTGGTCGGACGATTACGCCATCGGGCTGTTGCATGCCGCACCGGGAAGCGATCCGCTCGATGCCGCGTCGTGGACCAAGTCGCCGCGTCCGGTGTTGAAGAAGGATGCCGGCACCAGCGTCTACGCGCCGGGGCACAACGGTTTCTTCGAAGCGCCCGACGGTACGACGTGGATCGTCTACCACGCAAATCCGGGGCCCGACATGAAGTGCACGGCGAAGCGCTCGCCGCGCATGCAGCCGGTGAAGTGGGATGCGCAGGGACAGCCGGTGTTCGATCGTCCGGCGGGGAAGGGCGTGGTATTGAAGGCGCCGTAAGATGCATGTAGCCCGGGTAAGCGCACGCACCCGGGATCGCCACGTCGCATCGATCCGGAACCTTGACGGCCCCCGGGTGCGCTCCGCCTACCCGGGCTACGACCGCCCACTACCCGATGAAACGAAGCCCCACGCCCGGCTCCGTCGCGATCCACCGCGGCGAAGCGGCGTTGTCGCCCAGCTTCTGCCGCAACTTCCCCACCAGGATGCGCAGGTAATGCGTATCACCTTCGTGCGTCGGTCCCCACAGTTCGCGCAGGATCTGCGGCTGCGTGACGACGCGGCCCGCGTGCTGGACCAGCAGCGCAAGCAGCGCGTACTCCTTGCGTGCGAGCGCCACCGGCTCGCCGCCCAGCATCACCTCGCGTCGCACCAGGTCCACATGCAACTGCCCGTCGTCGAACACGGGCGGCGCATCCGTCGCGACGGTGCGCGTTCGCAACAGCGCACGCACGCGCGCCATCAGTTCCTGCGCACCGAAGGGCTTGGTGACGTAATCGTTGGCGCCGCCGTCCAGCCCCGCCACTTTCTCCGCCTCGTGCGAACGCACCGTCAGCAGGATCACCGGCACCGCCGACCACTGGCGCAGCTCGCGCAGCACCTGCTGGCCGTCGCGGTCGGGCAGGCCCAGGTCGAGGATGACCAGGTCAGCGCCATGCGCGGCCAGCGCTTCGAGTCCGCCCTGGCCGGTTTCGGCCATGCGCACCGCATAGCCCTGCGCGCGCAGGCTGATGTCGAGGAACCGCCGGATCTGCGGTTCGTCGTCGATCACCAGGATGCGTGGTGCGTTGGCGGAAGGTTCGGTCATTGCATCGCGTCGTTCAGGGCTCCACGCGCGGCAGCGTAATCCGGATCGTGGTGCCGCGGCCATCCGCGCCGGGCAGCGCTTCGACGCTGCCGCCGTGCGCGCCGACCATGCCCTGCGTGATCGCGAGCCCCAATCCCGTGCCCTGGCGACCGCGATCGCCGCGCTCCACGCTGTAGAACATGTCGAAGATGCGGCGACGTTCGTCCTCCGGGATGCCGGGGCCGCGATCGCGAACGTCGATGCGCAGTGCGCCGTCGACCACGCGCGCGTCCACCACGACGGCATCGCCGGGCGGCGAGAACTTCGCCGCATTCTCCAGCACGTTGAACAGCGCCTGTTCGACCAGCGCCGGATGCACCCAGATCGGCGCGAGATCCGGTGCGATGGATACCTCGAAACGCGCCTGCGGTTCGTAGCGTTGCAAGCGCGTCACCGCCGAGCCGATCAGTTCGTCCACGCCGATCCAGTCGCGATTGAGCGTGAGTCCGCCGTGTCCCAGCCGCGTCATGTCCAGCAGGTTCTGGATATAGCGGTCGAGCCGTTCGCCTTCGATGCGGATCGTCTCCAGCAGGCTGCGGCGATCGGCTTCGTCCATCGCGGTGCCGTAGTGGTCCAGCGTGCTGGCCGCGCCGATGATCGACGCCAGCGGCGAACGCAGGTCGTGCGACACCGAAGACAGCAAGGCCGAACGCAGGCGTTCGGTTTCGTTGCCGACGCGGGCGTCCTCCAGTTCGGCGACCAGGCGTGCGCGCATCAGCGCCTGCGCGATGTCCTCGGTCATCGCTTCGGCGAGCCGGCGTTGCTCGTCGCCCAGGCGCGCCGCATTGTCGGGCATGCGCAGCCCGACCACGCCTGTCTCGCGCTCGCCCAGCACCAGCGGCAGGAACCACCACGCGGAACCGCTCAACGTGTCGGTGTAGCGTCCCGACGGCTGGCGATGGCGCATCGCCCAGTCGGCGGCTGCTCGGTCCTTTTCGTCCAGGGCGTGCGTGTGCAGCGCATGCTCGCCGGCCTGCAGCATCGCGTCGGCATCGAGCGCGCGACGCAGCGCATCGCGACCGGCCTGCAGCACCTGGCCGACATCCCCGGCCGTGGACAGCTGCCGCCCCAGCGTCTGCAACGCGGTGGCGTGCGCATTGGCCGCACGCAGCGCGAGCACCTGCATCCGCAGCTTCGAGGCCAGCCGGCCGGCGACCAGCGCCGCGACCAGGAACAGCACCACCGTGATCGCGCCCTGGCGCGCGCCGATCATCAGCGTGAAGCGCGGTTCGATGAAGAAGAAGTTGTAGGCGAAGAAGCACGATACCGCGGCGATCACCGCCGCCGTCATTCGCGTGCGCGCGGCGACCAGCACGACGGCGACGATGAAGATCAGCGAGAGATCGTCGAGTTCGATCCATCGTTCCGCGACCCACGCCAGCGCCGTCGCGCCCGCGGCAGCAGCCAACGCCAGTGTCGCGTCGCTTCGACTCAACAAACCGCCGTTGCCGCGCCAGCCGTTGCCTCTCCAGGCGTGTCGCGCACGCGCGCGCGCTTCGGGCGTGCTGACGATGGTCAGCTCGTAATGCGCGCCGCGCTGGATCAACTGCTGCGTCAGCGTGCGATTGAACATGCGCGCCAGCGGACGCTCGCGCGTGCGGCCCAGCACGATCGCGCTCGCGCCCGAACGCGCCGCGTGGTCGAGCAGCGCATCGACGATGTTGTTCCCATGCAGCACGAGCGCATCGCCGCCAAGGCGTCGCGCCAGCGCGAAGGCGCGGTCGAGTTCGCGCTGGCGCGTATCGTCGGCCGCTTCGCCGGCCTGCACGGTCACCACCGTCCACGGCGCATCGCGGCGCTCGGCGAGCCGCCGCGCCACGCGCACCAGGTATTCGGACGAACCGCGACCGTCGACCGCCACCATCACGCCGCGCCGCACCGGAACACCGGGCAGGCCGCGCGCCGCCTGCGCTTCGCGCAGGTCGCTGTCCACGCGATCGGCCGCGGTCTGCATCGCCAGCTCGCGCAGCGCGGTGAGGTTGCCCGGCGAGAAGAACGCCTGCAACGCATGCGCGGCCTGTTCGGGCACGTAGACCTTGCCCTGGTGCAGGCGTTCGATCAGCTCGCGCGGCGGAAGATCGACCAGCACGATGTCGCGCAGACGGTCGAACACCGCATCGGGCACCGTCTCGCCCACGCGCACGCCCGTGATGCGATGGACGACGTCGTTGAGGCTTTCCAGATGCTGGATGTTGATCGTCGTGAAGACGTCGATGCCAGCGTCCAGCAGTTCGATCACGTCCTGCCATCGGCGCTCGTGCCGGCTGCCCGGCACGTTGCGATGCGCGAGTTCGTCGATGACCGCGAGCGCTGGCGCGCGGGCGAGGAGGGCGTCGAGATCCAGCTCCTCCAGCGCATGCGGCGAACCGCCGGCGGGCGCGTACTCGATGCGCCTGCGCGGGAGGATCTCTAGGCCGTCGAGCAACGCCGCCGTCTCGCTGCGTCCGTGTGTTTCCACGATGCCGATGACCGCATCGGTGCCGGAACGCATCAACTCGCGCACGCGCGTGAGCATCGTGTAGGTCTTGCCCACGCCCGGCGCGGCGCCGAGGAAGATCGTCAGCCGCCCCGCGCCCTGGCGTTGCAGCTGGCCCACCAGGGCGTCGGCCTGCCGCTCGCGGCTGGAATCGTTCATGGCGCGTATTGTGGAGGAAGAAGGTGAGTGTTCAATCGAACCCTGGCCTTTGTAGCCCGGGTAAGCGAAGCGCAGCCGGGGACCACGTCTCCGCAGCCGTCACAAAGGCCCTATCGACGTAGGATGGGTTTCGCAAAGCGAAACCCATCATCAGGCGGGGAAGCGACGGGTTTCGCGAGGCGAAACCCATCCTACGGGTGACCATCGAGCGCCACGTTGAGTTCGAGCACGTTGACCCGAGGCTCGCCCAACACGCCGAACGCAGCCGCCTCCGTATGCGCCGCGACCAGCGCGGCGACGTCGGCCTCGCTCAATCCACGTGCACGGGCAACGCGAGCGACCTGCACCCGCGCGCCGGCCGGCGACAGATGCGGATCCATGCCGCTTCCCGACATCGTCACCAGCTCGGCGGGCACCTGGTCCGGCGCGATCCCGTCGCGTCGGGCGACCTCCTGCCGAAGCTCCGCCATGCGTGCCCGCAAATCGGGATTGCTGCGCGCGAGGTTGCTGCCTGCGGCCGCCATCGGATCGTAGTTCCCCGCCGAAGGACGCGGCTGGAAGTAACGCGCATCGACGAAAGGCTGCGCGACCAGCGACGAGCCGCGCGGCGTTCCGTCCACGAAGACGAGGCTTCCCGTCGCCTGGTGCGGAAACAGCACGCGGCCGATGCCGGTGCCCGCGAGCGAGTACAGGAACCCGAAGCCGACGAGGATGACGAAGGCGAAGCCGACGCTCGCGCGCAGCGTGGATCGATCGTCGAGCGTGCGGGCAGCGGAGGAAGCGGGCAGGGCGATTGCGTGGTTCATGTGGGTCTCCTCTCAGATGCCGATGGCGACCAGCGCCATGTCGATCAGCTTGATGCCGGCGAACGGGAGCAGTACGCCGCCGACGCCGTACAGCAGCATGTTCCGGCGCAGCAGGACCACCGCGCTGGCGGGTTTGAAGCGCACGCCCTTCAGCGCGAGCGGAATGAGTGCGGGAATGACGATGGCGTTGAACACCAGCGCGGCCAGCACGGCGTTGCGCGGGCTCGACAACGCCATCACGTTGAGCGCGGCCATCTGCGGAATCGCGGCGGCGAACAACGCCGGCAGGATCGCGAAATACTTCGAAACGTCGTTCGCAAGCGAGAACGTCGTCAGTGCGCCACGCGTGATGAGCTGCTGCTTGCCCACCTCGACCACCGCGAGCAGCTTGGCCGGATCGCTGTCCAGGTCGACCATGTTGCCGGCTTCCTTCGCCGCCTGGGTGCCGGAGTTCATCGCCAGTCCGACGTCGGCCTGCGCGAGCGCGGGCGCATCGTTGGTGCCGTCGCCGACCATCGCGATGAGCCGGCCGCCGGCCTGTTCGGCGCGGATGCGGGCGAGCTTGTCCTCGGGCCGCGCCTCGGCGATGTAATCGTCGACACCGGCCTCGGCCGCGATGGCCGCTGCCGTGAGCGGGTTGTCGCCGGTGATCATCACCGTGCGGATGCCCATCGCGCGCAGCCGGGCGAAGCGCTCCTTCACGCCGTGTTTGACCACGTCGCTCAGTTCGATCACGCCCAGCACATGACGGCCTTCGCTCACCACCAGCGGCGTGGCGCCGCCGCGCGCGACCTGTTCGATGCGTCCGCGCAGTTCGGCGGGCACGGTGCCGCCCATCGCCGTGACGTGACGTTCGATGGCATCGCCCGCGCCTTTGCGGATGACGCGCGTGTCGTTCGCACCGGGAAGGTCGACGCCGGACATCCGCGTCTGCGCGGTGAAGGCCACGAAACGCGCGTTGGCCGGATCCTGCAACGCGGTGCCCTGTTCGCGTGCGAGCTTCACGATGGACTTGCCTTCCGGCGTCGGGTCGGCCAGCGATGACAGCAGCGCCGCATCGCGCAACTGTTCGGCATCGATGCCCGCGACCGGATGGAACGTCGTCGCCTGGCGGTCGCCGTAGGTGATGGTGCCGGTCTTGTCCAGCAGCAGGACGTCGACATCGCCGGCCACTTCCACGGCCTTGCCGGATTTCGCCAGCACGTTGGCGGCCAGCGCCCGGTTCATGCCGGCGATGCCGATGGCGGGCAGCAGGCCGCCGATGGTGGTGGGAATCAGGCACACCAGCAGCGCGATCAGCAGCAGCGGATCGAGCGTGGCGTTCACGAAGCCGGCCAGCGCGGGCAGGGTGGCGACGACGATCAGGAACGTCAGCGTCATCGCCGCCAGCAGCATGGTGAGTGCGACTTCGTTCGGCGTCTTCTGCCGGTTGGCGCCTTCGACCAGCGCGATCATGCGGTCGAGGAAGCTGTGGCCGGGCTCGGCGCTGACCTGCACGACGATCTCGTCCGACAGCACCTTCGTGCCGCCGATGACGCCGGAGCGGTCCGTGCCGGCCTCGCGCAGCACCGGCGCGGATTCGCCGGTGACGGCGGCTTCGTTGATCGTGGCGACGCCTTCGACGATCTCGCCGTCGGCTGGCACGAACTCGCCGGCCGAGACGACGACGCGATCGCCCGGCTTCAATGTCGCCGCCGCGACGCGCGTTTCGCCGCTTGCGCGTGTCCGGCCTTCGAGTCGGCGTGCGACGAGGTCGCGTCGCGCCGCACGCAACGAGGCCGCCTGGCCGCGTCCACGCGCTTCCGCTATCGCTTCGGCGAAGTTGGCGAACAGCACCGTGACGAACAGGATCACCGTCACGGCGATGCCGAACGCGGGATTGCCCGGCGTCGCGGCGGTGATCAGCGCCGAGAGCAGCGTGCCTAGCAGCACGATCGCGATGATCGGGCTCTTCAGCGCCTGGCGCGGTGCGAGCTTGCGGAAGGCGTCGATCATCGCGCCGCGCAGCGAGGCCGTATCGAACATCGCCGAAGGGCGGCGTGCGGCGGCGGGAAGCGGTTGTGTCGTGTCGTTCATCGTCATGTCCGGATGTTTGTTCACTTCACCAGCGTCAGGTGGTCCGCGATCGGGCCCAGCACCAGCGCCGGCGTGAATTGCAGGATGGTGAGGATCACCACCACGGCCACCAGCGTCAGCGCGAACGTCGGCGTTTCCACATGCAGCGTTCCGCGACCTTCCGGTGCGACGCGCTTGCGTGCGAGCAGCCCGGCGATGGCGAGCGGCACGATCAGCGCCGGGAAGCGGCCCAGTGCGAGCACCAGCGCGCAGCTCAGGTTCCACCAGTAGGTCGCATCGCCCAGTCCTTCGAAGCCCGAGCCGTTGTTGGCGAACGCGGACGTGTATTCGTAGAAGACCTGGCTGATGCCGTGGAAGGACGGGTTGGACGTTCCGGTGATCGAGGGAATCGCGAGCGTGATCGCGGTAAAGCCCAGCACCACCAGCGGCTGCAGCAGGATCAGCAGCGCGAGCAGCCGTACTTCCGGCGTTTCGAGCTTTCGGCCGAACAACTCCGGCGTGCGTCCGGTCATCAGGCCGGCGAGGAACACGGCCAACAGCAGGTACACGATGAACTGTTGCAAGCCGCAGCCGACGCCGCCCCAGATGGCGTTCACCAGCATGTTCACCATCGCGACGCCACCGGTGAGCGGCGCCATCGAGTCGTGCATCGCGTTGACCGAGCCGTTGTTCACCTGGGTGGTGAGGCCCGACCACAGAGCGGAGGACGCGACGCCGAGGCGCACTTCCTTGCCCTCCATCGCGGCAGGATCGGCCATGGCGATCGAATTGGTTTCGGCCCACATCGACAGGCCCGTGGACGCCGCCGACATCAGCAGCATCGTGCCGAACACCATCGCGGTGAGGCGCCGGCGTCCGACCAGCGGACCGATCATGAAGGTGATCGCGATCGGAATCAGCACGATGCCCAGCATTTCGATCAGGTTCGACAGCGGCGTCGGGTTCTCCAGCGCGACGGCGCTGTTCGGCCCGTACCAGCCGCCGCCGTTCGAGCCCAGCTGCTTGGCCGCGACCATCGGCGACACCGGGCCGAGCGGGATCTTCTGCTCCTTCAGTTCCGCGCCTGCATCCATCGGCGCGATGGACGGGCCCGCCTGCAATGTCGCCGGAACGCCCTGCCAGGTGAGCAGCGCCGACCACAGCAGGCACAGCGGCAGCATGAAGCGCAGCGTGGCGCGGGTGACGTCGGCCCAGTAGTTGCCGAAGTCGCGGTCCGCGCCTTCCGAAGCATGTCCTTGTGTATTCGTCTGCCATCCCTGGCGCAACGCGACCGCAGTCGATGCGTGCGCATCGACCAAGCGCGCGGCCGTGAGCCCTCGAAGCGTTGCCACCACAATGGCCAGCCCCATCATCGGCGTCACCACCTGCAACCCGACGATCCCTACCATCTGCGACAGGTAGCTCAGCTGCGCCTGCCCGGAGTAGTGCTGCTGGTTGGTATTGGTGAGGAAGGACACCATCGTGTGCAGCGCGGTGTCCCAGCGCATGTTGGGGATGCCGTCGGGATTGAGCGGCAACCACGCCTGCGTCATGAACTGCACCCACACGATCGCGCCGACGACCGCGTTGCTCAGCGCGAATGCTTTCGCGTAGCCGCGCCAGCTCATGCCGCGCGTGGCGTCGATGCCGAGCAGACGGTAGATCCCGCGTTCGACGGGAAGGAACAGCGCGTCCAGCGGCGCGCGACCGCCGCGCATCACGCGCGCGAGGTAATGGCCGAGCGGCCATCCCAGGCCGACGGCGAGCAACAACAGCAGAAGGATTTCGGTCATGGGCATTCACGGCGCGACGCGATGCGCGCCGTGCCTCTAGAAGTCTTCGGGGCGGAGGATCACGTAGAGCAGGTACGCGGAGGCCAGGACCACCGCGACGCTGCAGACGAAGGCAAGCCAGCCGGGCATGTCGGTTCTCCGGTCAGAAGGACGCCTGCACGGCGGCCTCGATGCGGCTGCCGGCAAGCTCGTCGCCGAAGATCCGCTTCGCGCCGGAATCGGTGCCGTGCGCGGTCACGCGCAGTTCGACGGGAAGCGCGGGTGCGTTCACGGTCCAGATCGCGCTGAGCTGGCCGTGTGCGTAGCTCTCGTCGTAGGCCTGGTCGAGGAAGTAGTAGCCGCCGACGGCCTCGATGCGGAAGGCGTCGTTGATCGGGAATCGCGCGCCCAGCTGCGCATAGGTGCCGCTTTCATCGGTGGCAAGCGCATCGGGCGAGAAGCCCAGCGACATCCAGTAACGGCCGTCGTAGGTCAGCGTCGTATTGAGTTCGGTCCAGTCGAGGTCGGATGTCGTGGACGGATAGCGGTAGTGCAGGAGGTTGGCGTCCAGTGCCCATGCATCGGTGAGCGCGCCGCTCCAGCCGGCGGTGAAGTCGAACTCGCTGCTGGCGTGCAGTTCCGGGGCGAATTCGACATTCGAACCCCAAACCGACGCGTACCAGCCCGAGTCGCTGGCGAGCTTGAAACCGGCCTGCACGGCCGGATCGCCCTGCGTCTGCGTGGTGCCACGCCAGACGTAGTCGGTGGTCAGTGCGGCGTTGCCGCTCGCGCTTGCCGCGTGCGCCTGGGAAGCGAAGGCGAGAACCGCGCCGGCGCCGAGGGCCGTCGCGCGGAGGAGGATCGGTTTGGAATTCATGGTCCGTAACGTTCGCGAGGCCATCGTGGCCACGGCGAAAGTCTCGGCTTCGTGCCCGTAAAGCCTCCATTCCCGGCGGGTGCTGCCGCGTAACTTCTGCGTAAAAACAAGAGCGCCCTCGTAGCCCGGGTAAGCGCGGCGCACCCGGGAGACGTTCCCGCAGAACATCAGAATCAAGATGGGTTCCAGCTTTCGCTGGAATGACGGAAGACCGGTGACGGCGTGACGGCCTGGATCCCGGCCTTCGCCGGGATGACGATCGCAGGATGGGTTGAGCGAAGCTCAACCGATCGCGTTCTTCGAGCGCCGACCGCGCCAGGACCACGCCGCACCGATCAGCTTTGTCAGCGCCGCGTGACAACCCCGTTCGCAGCACGTGAGCCAAACGTTCGCTTTCCCGAAAGTCGCACCGCGAACATTTGCGCCGCCTTCACGAACGCACTACGGCAGCTGAAGCATCGTCCGCCGGACGCATCCCGTGTGCCAGGGACCAGGTGAGCGCCATGCCGTCGCCAGCCATGCCCTCGTTGCGCTCCATGTCCACCTCAGCCGCCCGTCGGCGCACGCCTGCGATGTTCGGCGATGCGGTCGGACACGCTGAGCACGAGCGCGGAAAGGATCAGCACGCCGTGGATCACCGTCATCCACAGCAGCGTGCGCTCGTCGATCATCGTGCCTTCCTCCAGCTTCATGAAGATGCGCAGCAGTGCGATGGCCGATATCGCGGTGATCGAGCCCATCAGCTTGATCTTCATGCCGGCGAAATCGACGGTGCCCATCCACGTCGGGCGCGCTTCGTGGCCGGAATCCACGCGGCCGACGAAGTTCTCATAGCCGGCCAGCACCACGATCAGCAGCAGGTTCGCCACCAGCGACAGGTCGATCAGTGCGAGCGAGAGCAGGATCGCGTCGGTCGGGGTCATCGAGCCGATGGTGAGCACGCCGCCGATGAGTTCGCGCACGAACACGAACAACAACGCCGCCAGCGCGACGACCAGTCCGATGTAGAACGGCACCATCAGCCAGCGGGCATCGAAGAGACTGCGGGACAGCAGCTGCCTTGCCATGGTCCTTCGGCCTCCAGCGTGGTCGGATGCGCGTCGCGCGCATCATGGCGCACTTTCCGCCGTGCGGGTGTCAACGTTCTTGCATCGTTCGCCTTCGCGCTGCTGGGCGGTTGCGGTGGCGACGACGATGCCCCGGCCCGGCAGGGTCCGGCAGCGGTCGTGCAGACCGAAGTCGTACGCAGCACGACCGTGCCCAACGTGGTGGAGCTGCCGGGACGCATCGAAGCGGTGAGGTCGGCACAGGTGCGCGCGCGCGTGGACGGCATCGTCGAACGCCAGGTCTACGAGGAAGGCACCGACGTCGCCGCTGGGGCGGTGTTGTTCCAGATCGAGCCACGCGACCTGCGGGCGCGGCTGCAGCAGGCACGCGCCTCGCTGGCCTCGGCGAAGGCGGCGCGTTCGCATGCGGCGACGATGTCGAACCGTCTGTCGATGCTGGTCGGCCGACGCGCGGTGAGCGTGCAGGAGAACGAGACGGCCGAAGCCGCGCTGCGCCAGGCTGAAGCCGGCCTGCTGGAAGCGCAGGCCGCGGTGGAGCGCGCGGAACTGCAACTGGGCTACGCGACCGTGCGCGCGCCCATCGCCGGACGCGCGGGCCGCGCGCAGGTGAGCGAAGGCGCACTCGTCAGCGCGGCCGGCGCGACGCTGATGACGCAGGTCGACCAGCTCGATCCGGTCTTCGCCACGTTCAATCCTTCCAGTTCCGCGATGTCGGGATTGCTCGAACGCGTCGCTGCCGGGAATAACCAGCGCATGAGCGTCGTGCTCATCATGGAGAACGGCGAGCGCTTCCCGCACGTGGGCATCGTCGATTTCACCGAGAAGGCCGTCGATCCCGTCACCGGCAGCCGCACGCTGCGTGCACGCTTCGCCAATCCCGATCGCGTCCTTCTGCCGGGCCAGTTCATCCGTGGCGTCGTCACCGCAGGCACGATCCCCGACGGCGTCAGCGTGCCCGAACGCGCCGTCGCCATCGGCGCCGACGATGCGAGCGTGATGACGGTGAACGAGGAAGGCGTCGTCGCGCGGCAGGTCGTGACGCTGGCCGGGCAGGCGGAAGGGCGCTGGATCGTGGAGGCGGGCCTGAAGCCGGGCGAGCGCGTGGTCGTCGATGGCTGGCACAAGGTGCAGCCGGGCCAGCACGTCGCCATCGCCGATGCGAAGGCCAAAGACGCCGCTCCATGAGCAGCTTCTTCGTCTACCGTCCGGTGTTCGCCTGGGTGGTGGCGCTGTTCGCCATCCTGTTCGGCGGACTGGCGCTGCGCGGGCTCGCGGTCGAACAGTATCCCGACGTCGCGCCGCCATCGCTCAACATCTCGGCAACGTTCATCGGCGCCGATGCGAACACGCTGGATCGCACGGTGACTTCGGTGATCGAGAAGGAACTGAACGGCGTCGACGGCTTCCTGTTCATGTCCTCGACCAGCCGCGCGAACGGCACCGCGTCGATCCGTCTGACCTTCCGCACGGGCACCGATCTGGATGTCGCGCGCTCGCAGGTGCAGGACCGCATCGCGCGCGTGGAGCCGCGCCTGCCGGAGGAGGTGCGCCAGATGGGCGTGCGCGTCACCGAGTCGGCGACGGGTTTCCTGATGCTGATCGCCCTGCAATCCAAGGGCGGCGTACGCGATGCGCTGGAACTGGGCGACTTCGCACAGACGCGCATCGCCGACGAACTGCGCCGCATCAACGGCGTGGGCGACGTGACGCTGTTCGGTTCCAGCTACGCGATGCGGATCTGGCTGGATCGCGAAAAGCTCATCAGCTACGGCCTGTCCGCCGCCGAAGTGATGGCCGCGGTGCGCGAACAGAACTCGCAGACCGCAGGCGGCGGCCTCGGCCTGCAGCCGTTGTCGCCCGGCACGGAAACCACGGCGCAGATCGTCATGCGCGGGCGCTTCACCACGGCCGAGCAGTTCCGGCAGGTCATCGTGCGCGCCACGCCGGGCGCGGCGACGGTGCGGCTGGGCGATCTCGCGCGCGTGGAGCTGGGCAACGATACGTATGCGTTCACGCTCGCCCTCAACGGCACGCAGACGGCGGGGCTTGCCGTGTCGCTGACCAGCGGCGCGAACGCGCTCGCCACCGCCACGGCGGTGCGCAAGCGAATGCAGCAGCTGGACGATACGTTTCCGCCCGACATCCTCTGGACGACGCCGTTCGACACCACGCCGTTCATCACCGAATCGGTGAACAGCGTCTTCGTCACGATGGTGCAGTCGATGGTGCTGGTCTCGATCGTGGTGCTGCTGTTCCTGCAAAGCTGGCGGACGATGTTCCTGCCGACGCTGGTGGTGCCGATCTCGCTCATCGGTGCCTGCATCGGACTGATGATGTTCGACGTATCCATCAACCTGCTGTCGCTGTTCGCGATGGTGGTGGCCATCGGCATCCTGAACGACGACGCGATCGTGATCGTGGAGAACGTGCAGCGCATCATGGTCGAGGAAAACCTCGACGCCAAACCGGCCACCGCGAAGGCGATGGAGCAGCTCACCGGCGCGATCATCGCGACCACGCTCGTGCTGTTGGCGGTGTTCATCCCGATGGGCTTCTTCCCGGGCTCGACAGGCGGCATCTACCGCCAGTTCGCGGTGACGCTGAGCGTGTCGCTGGTCGTGTCGACGATCCTGTCGGTGACGCTCGCGCCCGCCATCTGCGGCGCGATGCTCAGGCGGCCGGACGATGCGCCCAAACGCAGGCACCTGGGCCATCGCCTGTTCGACGCCGTGAACAACGGGCTGGAACGCAGCAGTGCCGCGTACGGGCGCGTGGTCGGAAGAATGCTGGCGCGACCGCTTCCATGGATCGCGGGTTTCGTGCTCGCCGTCGTCGCGACGGGCCTGTTGTATGCGCGCCTGCCCGGTGGGTTCCTCCCGACGGAGGACCAGGGCTATCTCTTCGTCGCCTACAACGGCGCGCCGGGCTCGACCATGCAGCGTACGCAGCAGGCGATCGACCAGGCCGAGAAGGTGATGAAGGCGCAGCCTGAAGTGCGAAACGTGGTGTCGGTGATCGGTTTCAGCTTCTTCGGGCAGGGGCAGGGCGTGGGCATGTCCTTCGTCGACCTGCATCCGTGGGCCGAGCGCAGCGGCGCCGACCACAGCGCGATGGCGGTGGCGCAGCGGCTCAACCGGGCGATGGCGGCGATTCCGCAGGCGCAGGTGTTCGCGCTGAATCCTCCGCCGATCCAGGCGCTGGGCAATGCATCGGGTTTCAGCATGGCGCTGGAGGATCGCGGCGGCGCCGGCAACCAGGCGGTGCAGGCGGGCGCGATGGCGATCGTGATGCAGGCGGCGGGCAATCCGCGCCTGGCGGGGGTGCGGCCGGAAAGCATGCCGCTGGCGCCGCAGCTGCAGGTGGAGATCGACCGCACCAAGGCGCGTTCGCTGGGCCTGCAACTGTCGCAGGTGAACCAGGCGCTGGCGATCATGTTCGGCTCGGCCTATGTGAACGATTTCGTGCACCAGGGAAGCGTTTCGCGCGTGTTCGTGCAGGCCGAAGCCGACCAGCGCATGCGGCCGGAGGACATCGCCAGCCTGCGCCTGATCAACGGGCAGGGCGGTTCGGTGCCGTTCTCGGCGTTCACGCGGACGCGCTGGACGACCGGTGCGCAGCAGATCGACCGCTACAACGGGTTCCTTTCGGCGACGGTGTCGGGCCAGGCCGCTCCGGGCGTGTCCAGCGGCACCGCGTTGCGCGAGATGGAGCGCATCGCCGCCCAGGCGTTGCCCCCGGGAATGGGCTTCGAATGGACCGGCACCGCGCGCGAGGAGAAGGAAGCCGGCGCACAGGTGGGCCTGTTGCTGGGGTTGTCGTTCCTCGTCGCTTTCCTGCTGCTGGCCGCGCTGTACGAAAGCTGGTCGACGCCGGTGGCGGTGATGCTGGTCGTGCCGTTGGGCGTGTTGGGCGCGGTGCTGTTCACCGGGCTACGCGGCATGTCGGCGGATGTGTATTTCAACGTGGGCCTGATCACGATTATTGGACTTGCGGCGAAGAACGCGATCCTGATCGTTCAGTTCGCGCTCGACGAGGAGGCGCGCGGCGTGCCGCTGCTCACCGCCGTGCAGCAGGCAGCGGCGCAGCGTCTGCGTCCTATCCTGATGACCAGCCTGACCTTCCTGGTCGGCATGCTGCCGTTGGTGTTCGCCACCGGCGCGGGCGCCGCGAGCCGGCAGGCCGTCGGCACCGGCGTGCTCGGCAGCATGTTCACGGCGACGGCGCTGGGCATCTTCTACACGCCGTTGTTCTACTTCCTCATCCGCAACTGGTTGCAGAGGCGGCGCGGTGCGACTTCGCCTGCGAAGGGCGATGAGGCCGGAGCCGGCATCGATGGCTAGGTTCGCCGCCATCGCCATCGCCATCGCGATCGCGCTCGCCGGCTGCAACCTCGCGCCGACGTACGAGCGGCCGGCGCCCGCGATCGACGATCGCTATCCTTCAACGCCGACCACAACGCCTTCCGGTGCAAAGCAGCCAAGCGCGACGCAGACCAACGCGACGCAACTGCAATGGCCGGAGTTCTTCGTGGATCCTGTGCTACGCGATTACGTATCGCTCGCGCTCGATCACAACCGCGATCTGGGCGCCGCCACCGCGCGAATCGCGCAGGCTCAGGCGCAGTTCCGCATACAGCGCAGCCAGCAGTTCCCGTCGCTGGATGCGAGCGCGGCCGGGCAGCGCTCGCGCGGTCCCGTTTCGCCAGCCGAAGGCGCACCGCGCGTCACGGTGGACAGCGTATCGGTGCAGGTCGGCATTCCGGCGTTCGAGCTGGATTTCTGGGGCCGCGTGGCCAACCTCAGCGAATCGGCGCGGCGGCAATACCTCGCGACGGTCGAGGCGCAACGCGCGTTCCGCCTGTCGCTGATCTCCAACGTCGCCAGCACGTACTTCGCGATCCGTTCGAGCGAGGAGGGCATCGTCCTCGCCGAAAGTTCACTGCGCAGTCGCAGCGAAACGCTCGAACTCGCGCGCATCCGCATGGAAGCCGGCGTCACTTCGTCCATCGATTACAACCAGGCCTATGCGCTGGTGGCGCAGGCGCAGACGCAGCTGGCGCAGCTGCATCGCAGCCGCGAGCTGGCACAGCATCGCCTGCAGGTACTGGTGGGCGTGCCGGTTCCCGACCCGTTGCCGCAAGGCATGCGCATCGAGGCGGCCAGCCGCTGGCAGCCGCTCGAGCCGGGCCTGCCTTCGGAACTGCTGGAGAACCGTCCCGACATCCGTCTTGCCGAGGAGCGCCTGCGCGCGGCGAACGCGAACATCGGCGCGGCGCGTGCCCTCTACCTGCCGACCATCGCGCTGACCGGCGTGGGCGGTTACGCATCGAACGAGTTGTCGAACCTGGTGAGCGATCCCAACCGCGTGTGGTCGTTCGGCGTTGCAGCGGTGCTGCCGATCTTCGACTTCGGACGGCGGCGCGCGGCGGTGCATCTTGCGCAGGCGACGCGCGACGAACTTGAAATGCAGTACCAGTCCGCCGTGCAGAACGCGTTCCGCGAAGTGGCCGACGGCCTCAGCGCCGCCGAACGCAACCGTCAGCAGATCCAGGCGCAGGAGCTGACCGTGCGCATCCAGGGCGAGCTGTCCGACACGGCGCAGGCACGGTACGAAGTGGGTCTGACGCCGTACCTGGAAGTCCTGGACGCCGAACGCAACCTCTTCACGGCCGAACAGAACCTGCTGCAACTGCGCGCCCTGGCGTTGCAGGACTACGTCAACCTGTACACCGCGCTGGGCGGTGGCGACGAACCGGAGGACTCGGCGACATACGGCGAGCGTATCGTCGAAGGTGCGGGTGCGGGGTCGAAATCCCGGCAGGAGTGATCGCGCATGTCGACTACAACCACGGTCCTGGGCGGCGTCGGCCTGTTCCTGCTGGGCATGAGCGTGATGACGGCCGGCCTGAAGGACCTGGCCGGGTCGAAACTGCGCGATACGCTGCGCAGGATGGCGGCCACGCCGCTGTCCGGCGCGTTCTGGGGCGCATTCGTCACGCTGGTGGTGCAGTCGTCCAGCGCGACGACGATGACGACGATCGGCCTGGTCAGCGCGGGCCTGCTCACGTTCGCGCAGGGCCTGGGGCTGGTGTTCGGCGCGAACGTCGGCACCACCGGCACCGGCTGGCTGATCGCGCTGATCGGCGTGCGCGTGTCGCTGACGTCCTTCGCGTTGCCGCTGATCTTCATCGGCGCGCTGCTCAAGCTGCTGGGGCGCGATCGCGTGTCCGCTTCGGGCGGCGCGCTGGCGGGCTTCGCGCTGGTGCTGCTGGGCCTTACCACGTTGCAGCAGGGCATGTCGGGCGCGGCCGAGCAGCTGCATCCGGAGGATTTCCCCGCGGTGTTCGGCGTCGGGTTCTGGTCGGGGCTGTGGGGCGTGATGGCGCTGATCGTGCTCGGCCTGGCGATGACCGCGCTGATGCAGTCGTCCACGGCCGCCATCGCGGTCACGCTGGCGGCGCATTACGCGGGCGCCATCGCGCTGGACCAGGCGTGTGCGCTCATCATCGGGCAGAACATCGGCACCGCGACGAGTTCCGCGCTCGCGGCCATCGGCGCGAGCAGCACCGCAAAGCGGCTCGCGCTGGCGTACGTGCTGTTCAAGCTGGTTGCGGCGGTGATCGCGCTGGCGCTGTTTCCATTGACGACGCCGCTGCTCATGCGCGCGTCGGGCAGCGTCGATGGCGTCACGCTGCTGGCGGCGTACCACACGGCCTACAACGTCATCGGCGTGGCCGTGCTGCTTCCGCTGATCGACCGGTTCACGCGGTTCGTCGAACGATTGCTGCCCGAAAAGCGTTCGCCGCTGACGCGTTCGCTCGATCCGGCAGCGCTCGCCACGCCGCTGGCGGCGGAAGAAGCGGTACGGCGCACGGTGGCACGCGCGCTCTCGACGTTGGGCAGGTCGATATCAACAGCGCTGGAATCGTCGACACCGTCCGTGCCGCAGGACACCGCGCATGTCGGCAGCGCGCTGGGCGAAGCGTGGGATTTCATTTCCGAAGTGAGCGGGCCGCCCGCATCCGATGCGGAACAGGCGCGCCTCACCGAGACGCTGCATGCACTGGATGAAGCCTCGCGACTGGCCGATATCGCGGACGAGAAGGGTGGTTTGCGGCTGGATGCCGACGAGACCTGTCACCGGGCCGGGGCGCTATGCGCCGAGGCGATGCGGCACGCGGTGTCGATCGCCGATGCGGTGGATGCATCGCCGGCTGCGATGGCGGGCCGTTCGGCGCTGGGCGAGCTTGATCGCTGCGCGAACGAACTGCGCGATCTGCATCGCGCGCATCGCACCGTGCTGCTCGGCGCCGTCGCCGCGGGAACGGTCGGCGCCGAGGACGCCGCGTCGCGCATCGATGCCATGCGGCGGCTGGAAGCGCTGGCGCAGCATGCGTCGTGGTGCGCGCGGCACCTGGTCGGCGCGTAGGGGATCAGGAAGCGGGAGGCGCTGCGGCCGCCGCATGCGCCAGTCCTGCCACCACGCCCAGCGATGCGTTGCCCGCGACGATCTCCGCGCCCGGGAAGATCGCTTCGACCAGTCGCGGCACATAGGGCGAACGCGACATGCCGCCGGTGAGGTAGATCGTTTCCGGAGGCGCGTCCAGGTCGGCCTTCGCGCGTTCCATCAGCGTGCGCAGCTGGTGCAGGAAGGGATGCGCGGCGTCATTCAGACGGGCCGCATCGACGGGCGCGAGCAGTCCTGCTTCGATGAAGCCGAGCTCCAGCGTCACGTGGTCCACTTCGCTCAGCCGGATCTTCGCGCGCTCCACCGCGCGATTCAGGCGCACGGTATGGCCCGGTTCCTTCAGCGTTTCCAGGCGCTGGGCGTAGGGCGCGGCGACGTGTTCGAACGAGGCCTCGCGGAACTTCGCCTGCCGTTGCAGATCCTGCACGGCGGACGCTTCGTAGTAGCGGTGCACCGGTGTGTTGGTCACGCCCTTGCCGAACAGCGGCATCACGCCGCGCATGCTCAGTTCGATGTCGACGTCCGTGCCGCCGACCGGTTCGCCCCACGACTCGTGCACGAGGGGCGCGATGCCGCCGCCGCCGACATCGGCCAGCGCCATGTCCGTCGTGCCGCCGCCGATGTCGAGGATGAGCGTCCTGCGCGGGCGCTGCGTCTGTGCGTGGTAGCCGAATGCCGCCGCCGCGGGTTCCTCGAGGAATTCCACTTCGTCGAAACCGGCCGCATAGGCGGCGTCGGTGAGGATTTCCAGCGCCTGCACGCCGCCGGCCTCCTTCATCGAACTGCGGAACCGCACGGGCCGTCCGAGGATCGCCGAGCGCACCTCCATGCCGAGCTGCTCGCTCGCGGTCAGGCGGATATGCCGCAGCAGTTGCGTCGCGATGCCCAGCAGCGTGTCGCGCGCACGCGCTTCGAGCTTGTAGCCCAGCATCGACTTGGGCGAAACCACCAGCTGGCCCGCGCCGCCTTCGATGAAGGCGTCCACGGCTTCCTCGCCATACAACGCACGTTGAAGGTCCAGGCCTTCGTCCATCGCCTTGCGCATCTCGCCGGCGGCCCAGCGGCGGCGCACCAGCGCACGCGCGTCGCGTTCCAGTTCCATCTCGCTGCGCACGCGCGGGGAGGGGATCATGCCCAGTTCGTGCGAGCGCTGCGGCTCGGGGCGTTTCATCGCCTCTTCGCGGCGCGCGCGAAGTTCCGCGTGGAGACGGGCCTGGTCGCGGCGGAACTCGCCCGTCACGCTCCGGATCTCGTCCATCAGCTCGTCGGTGAGCTCGAACTCGGTCAGGTCCGGGAGCCGCTGCGGGAAAAATACCGTGGTGCGGAACTGCTGTTCGTCGCCGAACCGGATCAGCTGCAATTGTCCATCCACCACGGCGCCTGCGGCCGAATAGCTGGTTCCGAAGTCGATTCCAATGCGCATCTACTGCCCAGATCTTTGTTGCGAATGGCCACTATTCTGCCGCGAAGCTGTCGTATCGCCCAACCCTGTGCGGCCCGAGGTGTTAGGTTAGGCGTCTTGTTCCCCCTCCAGAAGATCGAATATGGCCAACTTCGCAACTTTGCTGAAAACCGAGATCGCCCGCCTTGCCCGCAAGGAAGTACGCACCGAGGTCGAATCCCTGCGCAAGGCAAGCACCGCGTATCGCCGCGAAATCGCCGATCTCAAGCGCAAGGTTGCCCAGCTGGAGCGCGGGCTGAAGCAGACGTCCAAGGCCATTCCGGCGCCCGCCGCGAAGCCGGTGGAAGAGTCCAGCCGCATGCGTGTCACCGCACAGGGTCTGCGCACGCTGCGCTCGAAGCTCGATCTGTCGGCCGCCGATTTCGGCAAGCTGGCCGGCGTCAGCGGCCAGTCGATCTACCACTGGGAGCAGGGCAAGTCGGTGCCGCGCAAGTCGCAGTTGCCCAAGCTGATCGCCCTGCGCGGTCTGGGAAAGAAGGAAGCGCGGGCGCGTCTGGACCAGGCGTAAGGCCCTTCCTGGATGCATTGCGGTCCCGGGCAGGCGAAGCGCCCCGGGACCCGCATGGCGATCCACGGTCCGCCGGCCACCGGCGGACGTCGCGGGAAAATGAAATGAACCTTCCGATGCTTGCAGAGTTTGCCGGTTGGGCCACGGCCTGACTGCCACGATCGCGGGAACGTGGTCACGTTCACAGCAGGCCTACCGCCGCATGCGATCCTCGTGAACATGAACGACCTCGCGATGCACGCCTTCGACCCGGAAGCCGCCTCCGCAAAACTGCGTCTCTATGAAGCCGTGCTTCAGGCCACGCCGGATCTGGTCTACGTATTCGACCTGCAGCACCGCTTCATCTACGCCAACGATGCGCTGCTGACCATGTGGGGGCGCAGCTGGGATGACGCGATCGGCAAGACATGCCTGGAACTGGGTTACGAGCCCTGGCACGCGCAGATGCACGACCGGGAAATCGAGCATGTCATCGCCACGCGGCAGCCCATTCGTGGCGATGTGCCGTTCCCGCACATGACCAAGGGCGTTCGCATCTACGACTACATCTTCACGCCGGTGATCGGTCCGGATGGCAGCGTGGAAGCGGTGGCCGGCAGCACGCGCGACGTCACCGAGCGCCAGGAGCATGAAAAGCACATGCGCCTGCTGGTCAACGAACTGAACCACCGCGTCAAGAACACGCTGGCGATCGTGCAGTCGCTGGTCGTGCAGACGCTCGATGGCGCGCCGGGGAACGACGAAACGCGCGACAAGATCGAATCCCGCCTGCTCGCGCTGTCCGACGCGCACGACATCCTCACGCGCGAGAACTGGCAGGGTGCGGACATGGTCGCGATCGTCGATGCGGCTGCTGCACTGTGCCAGCAGTACGTCGGCGAACGGTTCGACATCTCGGGTCCGACGGTGATCCTGGAGCCGCGCCGGGCCGTCGCGCTGGCGATGGCGTTGCACGAGCTGTGCACCAATGCGATCAAACACGGGGCACTGTCGGTGCCGGGAGGTCGCGTCGGCGTGCATTGGAACTTCACCGCCGACGGTTCGGCCGTGCATCTTTTCTGGAAGGAAACCGGCGGTCCCGCCGTGGCGGCGCCCACCCAACGAGGTTTTGGCTCGACGCTGCTGCAACGCGGGTTGAAGCACGACCTGGGCGGCGACGCGAAGCTGGATTTCGAAACGGACGGACTGCGATGCGAAATCGTGATTCCGAACAGTACCCCATGACCGCGGGTATCCAGGTAACCATGCAGGCAACGATGGCTGTTCGCGTACTCATCGTCGAGGACGAGTTCCTGATTGCGTCGATGCTCGAGGCGCACCTGGTGCGGCTGGGCTATGAAGTCCCGCCGATCGCCGCCACCGTGGACGAGGCGCTGGCGACGCTCGAAGGAAACGAGATCCACCTGGCCGTGGTCGACATCAACCTCGCCGGTACGGCGTCCTACCCGGTCGCCGACGCGCTGACGGCGCGCAGCATCCCGTTCGTGTTCACCACCGGCTATGGCGAGACGGGCGTGCCCGAACCGTACCGTGCATTTCCGATCGTGCAGAAGCCGTACCGGATCGCGAAGCTGGGCCCGATCCTGCGTGGGCTCCGAGGGGACGCAGCGGAACAGCAAGAAGTGCTCTCGTAGTCCGGGTAAGCGCAGCGCAACCGGGGCGCGTCGATCCAGCCAAGAGCAATCGGACGTCATCCATGCAACGCGCTGCGGCGCGCTTACCCGGGCTACAGAAGCGGCACAAGCGGCCTCATCGCGATCCCGTCCCGTCACCCGGCTTCCGCACCGCACATAGTCCAATAAGCCCGCATGTCCAGGCGCGCAACGAAAAACCACGATGCCGATGCCTTCGTCCGCGTCCGGGGCGCGCGCGAACACAACCTGCGCGAGGTCGATGTCGATATCCCGCGCGATGCCCTGGTGGTGTTCTCCGGTGTCTCCGGCTCGGGCAAATCGTCGCTTGCGTTCGGCACGCTCTACGCCGAAGCGCAGCGGCGCTACCTGGAATCCCTGTCGCCATACGCGAGGCGCCTGATCGACCAGGTCGGCGTCCCGGACGTGGACGCGATCGAAGGTCTCCCGCCTGCGGTCGCGTTGCAGCAACAGCGCGGCAGTCCGAACGTGCGGTCCACCGTGGGCAGCATCACCACGCTGTCGAGCCTGGTGCGCATGCTTTACTCGCGTGCAGGCACTTATCCGCCGAAGCAGCCGATGCTGTTCGCCGAGGACTTCTCGCCGAACACGCCACAGGGCGCATGCCCGAACTGCCACGGCCTGGGCAGCGTTTTCGATGTGACCGAGCAGTCGATGGTGCCCGATCCCTCGCTCAGCATCCGCGATCGCGCGATCGCCTCGTGGCCACCGGCGTGGCACGGGCAGAACCTGCGCGACATCCTCGTCACGCTCGGCTACGACGTCGACATCCCGTGGTCGCGCCTGACCAAGAAGGATCGCGACTGGATCCTCTTCACCGAGGAAACGCCGACGGTCCCGGTCTATCCCGGCTTCACGCCCGCGCAGACGCGCACGGCGGTGAAGCGCAGGACCGAGCCGGCGTATATGGGGACCTTCACCGGCGCGCGCCGTTACGTGTTGCATACCTTCGCGACCACGCAGAGCGCGTTGATGAAGAAGCGCGTGTCACGCTTCATGACTGGCACGGCATGTCCCGTGTGCGACGGGCGCCGGCTCAAGCGCGAAGCGCTGTCGGTGACGTTCGCCGGGCTCGACATCGGCACGCTTTCGCAGCTCTCCCTCGACCGCATCGCGCAGGCGCTCAAGCCTGCCGCGGAAGGCCGCTTCGACGCACCGAAGGAAACCGCCACGCGCACTCGCGCGGCGAGCCGCAAGGACGTCGCCACGCGCGTCGCGGCCGGTGGCTCCGCGCACGCCGGCAGTTCCGATGTGCGCCGAACGCCGGATCTTTCCGAAGAGAAGCGAATCGCCGCGCAACGCATCGCGCACGACCTGGTCGAACGCATCGGCACGTTGCAGGCGCTCGGCTTGGGCTATCTCGCACTGGATCGCCCGACGCCGACGCTCTCGCCCGGCGAACTGCAACGCCTGCGCCTCGCCACGCAGATCCGCTCGAACCTGTTCGGCGTGGTGTACGTGCTCGACGAACCTTCCGCCGGCTTGCATCCGGCCGACAGCGAAGCGCTGTACGACGCGCTCGACCAGCTCAAGGGCACGGGAAACACGCTGTTCGTGGTGGAACACGACCTCGACCTGATGCATCGGGCCGACTGGCTCGTCGACGTCGGTCCGGGCGCAGGGCAGCACGGCGGGCAGGTGCTCTACAGCGGTCCGCCGCGCGGGCTCCGCGAGATCGCCGCGTCGATGACGCGCCGCTACCTGTTCGATACGCGCGAGGTGCGGCGCACGCCACGCACGCCGACGCGCTGGCTGGAACTGCGCGGCGTGCATCGCAACAACCTCCACGGCGTGGACGTGCGGTTTCCGATTGGAGCATTCACGTCGGTCACGGGCGTTTCGGGCTCGGGCAAGTCGAGCCTGGTCAGCCAGGCGCTGGTGGAACTGGTTGGCGACCATCTCGGTCACGAACCCGCGATGGAGGAGGACGTGGGCGACGCGCCTTCGATGGGCCCCATCGTGCGCACGGTCGGCCGGCTAGGTCCGGGTGCCGATGCGATTCGCCGCCTCGTCAACGTCGACCAGAAACCGATCGGCCGCACGCCGCGTTCGAACCTCGCGACATACACCGGCCTGTTCGATCACGTGCGCAAGCTGTTCGCCGCGACGAAGATGGCGAAGTCGCGCCGTTACAGCGCCGGGCGCTTCTCGTTCAATGTCGCGCAGGGGCGATGCGAGACCTGCGAAGGCGAGGGCTTCGTCAGCGTCGAACTGCTCTTCATGCCCAGCGTCTACGCGCCATGCCCGACCTGCCACGGCACGCGCTACAACGCCAAGACGCTGGAGGTCGAATGGAACGGCCGCAACATCGCGCAGGTGTTGGCGATGACGGTCGACGAGGCGCTGGCGTTCTTCGCCGACGACGCGGTGGTGACGCGCCCGCTGACGTTGCTGCACGACATCGGCCTGGGCTACCTGCGGCTCGGGCAGCCGGCGACGGAACTTTCAGGCGGCGAGGCGCAACGCATCAAACTCGCGACCGAACTCCAGCGCAGCCAGCGCGGCGACACGCTGTACGTGCTCGACGAACCCACCACCGGCCTGCATCCGGCCGACGTGGACAAGCTGATGGCGCAGCTGCATGGGCTGGTCGATGCGGGAAATACGGTCGTGGTGATCGAACACGAGATGCGCGTGGTGGCCGACAGCGACTGGGTGATCGACATGGGGCCGGGCGCGGGCGAGGAGGGCGGGCGCGTCGTGGTGGCGGGAACGCCGGCGCAGGTGGTGAGCGCTTCGGATGGTCGGACTGCACCGTACTTGCAGCGCTGGGTGACATAGCCCGGGTGCGCTTCGCTTCCGCGGGCTACGGGATTGGCGCGATCCTCGTAGGATGGGTTTCGCATCGCGAAACCCATCGAACCCGTAATCAAGGGCGTACGCGCACGCCGAAGCCGGCCTTCATCTCCTCGAAGTCCAGGCCACCGTCCTTGTTGCGGTCGAGCCAGCTGAAACGCATTTCCATCGCGCGGCGCAGTTCCGCATCGTCGAGCTGGCCGTCGCGGTCCAGATCGAATGCGATCATGCGTTCGGGTGCCGTGGGCGCGTCCGGCGACTGCGGTCCCAGCGCGGCCGACAGCTCTTCCGCCGACAGAAGCTGGTCGTGGTTGCGATCCGCCGATTCGAAGACGACGTCACTGTCGTACTCGTACTTGCTCAGCACTCCATCGCGATTGGCGTCGAGGAAAACGAAGCGACGCTGCGCCGCGTCCGGCCCGGTGTTGTCCGCGCTGTCGAGCGGGTCGCCATGCGCCGCACCGAACAGCCCCAATCCGACGACCAGCACCGACAAAGGCACGAAACGAACCATGGCGTTCCCCCTGCTGTGAGTTAATGGGATGCAACGAAAACCGGCGTGGATTTCGGACAAGGGCGCTTACCCGCCAAGCGCTATCGTCAACACCACCAGCACCACGCCCAACCCCGTCATGCCCAGGCCGACGCGCCAGGGTGAACGACCGATGGAGCGTGCGTAGACCATGCCGGTGAGGAACAGCAGCACCAGCGCGATCGCGTTGGAGAGCCGCATCGCCGGCCGAACCTGGTCCATCAGCACGAACGGGATCGCGAGCGGAACGGTCGTGGCGATCACGATCAGGCAGATGCCCAGCCCGCCCAGCCAGTCGCGTCTGTGCAGAGAGATGTGCGTCGTCGGCGCTGGCAGCGCGGACACGCGTTGACGTAGGGATTCCAGCTCCTGCGGCGTGATGACGTCGGAAATCGGCGCCGGTATCGCCCCGGCGATCTCGCGGCGCGCGGCCTCGTGGTCGTGGTGCGAGGCGATGCCGTCGTACAGCGTGCGCGCCGCGCTGCATTCGGCGCGGCGATACATCAGGTAGATGATGCCGTCGATGATGCCCCAGGCGATGTTGCAGCCGAGCGCGCCGATGAGCATCGCGCGCACGTCGTCGCGGCCCGCATCCACCACGCTGAGCGTGCCGGTGAAGGTCATCGTCATGATCAGCCCAAAAAGGATTTCCGACGCGCGCTCGCTGGGATCGAGGATGCGTCTGGAGACCGTGGCCGGTGCGCCGTGGGTGGGCAGTGGACGTGAGGGAAGCATGCGGTCAGATCCATCGCGGGTCGGCGGTGAAGTCGATGGTCAGCCAGAACTGTGAGCTGTCGGCACCGATGCGTCGGGCGATGTCGTTGCGGATGTCGTCCGCGCGCGTCACCGAGCCCAGCGGGTAATCGGGAGGCAGCAGGAAGTGCACTTCGATGAAACGGATGCGCCCCATCTTGGCGACGTGGCTGGAGTAGTCCTTGAAGCCGTTCGTCGCGACGACATCGCGCAGCACTTCCTGCACGCGGCGATCCAGTTCACCGGGAGCCACCTGCATCACTTCCTTCATCGCACGCGCGGTCGCGATCAACGGCATCGGCAGCATCATCACGGCGATGGCCAGCAGCACGCCGGAGTCGATGAACGGAACCCAGTGTTCGCGGGCGGTTCCCTTCAACGCGATGGCGGCGCCGAAGCCGATCACCAGCGCGAGGCTCAGCAGGCCGCTGATGAGCCAGCTGCGCGCATCCAGCGCCAGCAGCGTGGAATCGAGCGCGCGCGCCTGGCGCTTCATGTAGGCGGCCATCCCCAGCCCGATGACGGTGAGGAGCCCGGCCCAGATCGACGCCGCGCCGAAGCGCACGTCGCCGCCGCCGGTCAGCAGGCCGTCGATGGCGTTGGCGGCCGCGTAGATGCACGACAGCGCGAGCACCGCGCCGCCCAGCGTTTCCACCATTGGTTCAAGGTGCCAGTAGCCGAACTGGAAACGCCGGCTGCCCTCGGTGGCGAGCAGGCGCGAAACCGCCAGCGACAGCACCGTCAGCACCACGTCGACCAGGCTGTACATGCCGTCGAAGATCAGCGCCTGCGAACGCGTGACCAGGCCGATGGCGACGCCGGCCGTGCCGATCACGAGCGTCACGCCGATGGACAGGCGCAACAGGCGCTGCTCACGGGAAGTGTCCATGGCGCTATGGAGTGCGGGCGGCCCACGCGAGGATGCAGCCGGCATCATGCCGAGCGCCTGCGTGGCGGCGCTGTTGGGCCAAGGGCCAATTGTCCACGCGCGAATGGCGGGACTAGATTCCGACCTCGTTCACGCGCGGCGGTTGCGACGCGCGTGCGAAGCCGTTCGTCCCGCGTGCGGATGTTCCCGATCACCCATGGATTCGGAGGTTCGCATGCGCTCCGGAACGCATCGCACGGTCCGTGCGGCCTGCACGGAACGGTCCCGGTGGCCGCTCGTTGCCGCGCTCGCAGGGGCGATCGCCGCGTCGCTGTGCGCCCCCGATGCCCTCGCGCAATCCAGCGAGACCGCGCAGCTGCGCGCCGAGCTGGCGAAGATGCAGCAGCAGATGCAGGCGCAACAGGCCGCGATGGAGCGGATGCGTCAGCGCCTCGACGAACTCGAATCGGCGGATGCACGGCGCGCCGCGGCCCAGCCCGTTACGCCGGCCGCGCCGATTCCGCCAAGCGTGCCGGCGCCCGCAACGCACGTCGAAACTGCGCAGGCGCAGGCTTCCAGAGCGCAGCCGGCGGTGCAGGGTGTCGAGGCACCGTCGCGCATCGTGGAACCGCCGTCGGCCATGCCGGGCGCGCACGATCCTGCGCCGGAGGGCTATGTCGCGCTCGGGGACAGCGGCAACTTCGTGAAGCTCGACGTCGTCGCGCAGGTCGACATGATGGTCGACAACAAGTTCCTCGGTTACCAGGACCTGTTCATTCCCGCCTCGATTCCCGTGACCGGCGCGCCGTTCCACGATTCGGACACGCGCACCACCCTGAGCGGCAAGCAGAGCGTGGTGCGCATGGACTTCATGCGCGACACGCCTTACGGCGTGATGAAGGTGGTCTACAAGAACAACTTCTTCGGGTTCGGCGGCCCGGACATGGACTACAACCTCCAGTACCTGTACGGCGAGCTGGAAAACAAGCGGTTTTCCCTGCTCGCCGGCTACTACATGTCGGCCTTCACCGACATCGACGTGTTCCCCAATACGCTCGACTACGAAGGGCCGAACTCGTTCACCTTCAAGTACACGCCGCAGATCCGTTACACGCCTGTGCTGTACCGCCACGGCGAGGCGCGCCTGACCTTGCCGATGTCGCTGGAGAAACCCAATGCGGACATCGCCGTGCTGGGCGATTACCAGCCGTATTCGCGCTGGCCCGACGCGACGCTTGGCCTTCGCTACGAAACTCCGGACTGGCACGTGCAGTGGGCGAACCTGGTCCGCGACCTCGCGGTTCAGAGCGCGAGCGACGACGCGACGCGTACCATCGAAGCGTACGCGACGCAGTTCACCTTCGCCGCCGGCGTGTTCGGCGACGACAGCGTGCAGGGATGGGCGAGCTTCGGCAAAGGCTATGCGAACTTCCTGCAGGACATCACCGGTTTCGGCCTGGACGCCGCGTTCAATCCGTCACTCCAGCTGGAAGCCATCGATGCCGAAGGCTACGGCGCCGGTTACACGCATACCTGGCGCGAAGGCCTGACCTCCAGCGCTTCGTACGGTTACCTGAAGATCGATCCGGACGCGAACCTGTTCATCGATCCTTCGCTGCCGGAGAACACCAGCTACGCATCGTTGAACCTTGCCTGGCAGTTCAGCGAGCGCGCGATGATGGGCGCGGAGCTGTTGTGGGGGCGGCTGGAAGATCTCTCCGGCGCCAGCGGCGAAGCCAAGCGCGTGCAGTTCTCGTTCCGCTACGACCTCAATCCCTGAAACAAGCGCGACCCAGCGCCCCTGATGCCGGTAGGGAATGCGACGTGTCGACTACGCGGTAGCGCGCATCGTGCTGACGACCAACAGCACGTTCAGCCGCATCAGGCTTGCGCGGCTGGAGGCCATGACGGCCCCCAGGACGGAACGTTCGACAGGCTGAAATATGTGATTTAACTCACACATTTTCGCCAAATGGAATCTCGCGGGTCCGTATGGACACGTTCCAGGCAAGTAGCTAGAGTCGGCCACCAGGGGAATGCTGGGGAACGGTTTTGCCTCCTATCGGATCAAGGAACGATCTGCACATTGAACGCTGCGCCATGGACGACAGTGCGCTGCAGTGTCTTGTCGCATTGCTGGGATTCCACGGCCGGCCCGCGGATGCCGACCAGTTGCGGCACCTGCTGGGAAAGCAGGGTGAGGCCGTCGAGCTGGACGATCTGATCAAGCTCGCCAAGCGTCTGGATGTGAAGGCGCGCGCCGTACGCGCGGAACCGAAGTGCCTGGCGGACTTTCCGCTGCCCGCCATTGCCTGTCTCGACGACGGCCGCTTCACGCTCGTGTTGAAGGCCGATGCGGAGCGCGTGCTTTGCTTCGATCCGTCAGGCGATCGACCGCTTCCGGAATCGCTCGACGAATTCTCTGCCCGCTACACCGGGCGCCTGATGTTGATGACTACGCGCGAAGGCGTCGCGGGCGCTGCGCGTGCGTTCGATGTCAGCTGGTTCATTCCGGCGCTGGTCAAGTATCGCCATTTGTTGCGCGACGTGCTGCTTGCTTCGTTCTTCCTGCAGTTGCTTGCACTGGTCACGCCATTGTTCTTCCAGGTGGTGATCGACAAGGTGCTGGTACACAAGGGGATCACGACGCTTGAGGTGCTCGCCCTCGGGCTTTTCGTCGTGTCGATCTTCGAAGTGGTGATGACGGCGCTTCGTACGTACCTGTTCTCGCATACGACCAGCCGCGTCGATGCGGAACTGGGCTCCAAGCTGTTCAACCATCTCACCCATCTGCCGCTGGGCTACTTCCAGGCGCGTCGTGTCGGCGATTCCGTGGCGCGCGTGCGCGAACTGGAAACCATCCGCGAGTTCCTCACGTCCTCGGCGCAGACCGTGGTGCTGGACCTGTTCTTCGCCATTGTCTTCCTGGTGGTGATGTGGATCTACAGTCCGGCACTGTTGTTGATCGTCCTCATCACGTTGCCGCTGTATGCGACGGTAGTTGCGGTCGTGGGCCCGATACTTCGTCGCCGGCTCGACGAAAAGTTCGTGCGTGGTGCGGAAAACCAGTCCTTCCTGGTCGAGGCGGTCACCGGCGTCGAGACGGTGAAGGCGCTCGCGGTCGAGCCGCAGATGCAGACGCGCTGGGATCGCCAGCTTGCCGGCTACATCCAGTCGAGTTTCCGCGCGAGCATGCTCGCCAACTGGGGTTCCCAGGCGATCCAGCTCATCCACAAGCTGGCGACGGTGGCCTTGCTGTTCTTCGGCGCACGGCTCGTCATCGACGGCAAGCTCACCGTGGGCGAACTGGTCGCGTTCAACATGCTGGCCGGGCAGGTGTCCGGGCCCGTGCTTCGCCTCGCGCAGCTTGCGCAGGACTTCCAGCAGGCGCGCATCGCGGTGGACCGTCTCGGCGATATCCTCAATTCCCCGACGGAGCCTGCCAGTTCTCCCTCACGTGCGAGCCTGCCTGCAGTGGAAGGGCGAATCGCGATGGAGCACGTCGGCTTCCGCTACCGGCCTGATGGTCCCGAGGTTCTGGCCGGACTTTCGCTCGATATCGCGCCGGGGGAAATCGTCGGCATCGTCGGGCCGTCCGGCTCGGGCAAGTCGACGCTCACCAAGCTGATCCAGCGCCTGCATACACCCGAACGCGGTCGCGTGCTCGTCGATGGCGTGGATCTGTCGATGGTCGATCCGTCATGGCTGCGGCGCCAGGTGGGCGTCGTGTTGCAGGAAAGCCTGCTCTTCAATCGCAGCGTTCGCGAGAACATCGCGCTGGCCGATCCCGCGATGCAGATGGATCGCGTCATCGAAGTCGCGAAGTTGGCAGGTGCCCACGACTTCATTCTGGAACTCCCGGAGGCCTACGACACGCGCATCGACGAGCGTGGCGGAAACCTGTCCGGCGGACAGCGCCAGCGCATCGCGATCGCGCGCGCATTGGCGACCGATCCGAGCATCCTGATCTTCGACGAGGCGACCTCGGCGCTCGACGCCGAAAGCGAAGAGATCATCCAGCTCAACCTGCGGCGCATGGCCGCGGGACGCACCGTGATCATCATCGCCCACCGCCTCTCGGCGGTGCGGCAGGCGAACAGGATCGTGACGCTCGAACGCGGCCGGATCACCGAAGTCGGCACGCACGACGAGCTGCTGCGCGCGGGCGGGCGCTACTCGCTTCTCTACACCAAACAAATGGGGCTGGCGCCCATGGTCGCTCCGGTGAGCTGATCTCGGACCACAGCCAAGGATCAAGGCGATATGTTGAGCGGAATCAGGCGGCACATCGACATCCTGAAAGAGAGCCTGCGCCTGGAGAAGGAGCAAGGTCCGCGCGCGACCTCGGCCGCGCCGGACTTCCTGCCGGCGGCGCTGGAAATCCTGGAGCAGCCGCCCAATCCCATGGGCCGCACCGTTTTGTGGATACTGCTGTCCTTCCTCGTGATCGCATTGATCTGGGCCTGCCTCGGGCATCTGGACATGGTGGCGGTGGCGGAGGGCAAGATCATTCCGCGCGGCAACGTCAAGGTGATCCAGCCCGCCGACTACGGCGTGGTACGTGCGATCTACGTGGTCGAAGGCGAAGTCGTCAAAGCAGGCGCGCCCTTGATCGATCTGGATCCGACCGTGAGCGAAGCCGAAGTCGAACAGGCGCGGCAGGCGCTGCTGACCTCGCAGATCGATGTCGCCCGCACACAGGCGGTCGTGGACCACATTGCCGGTAAGTCGGGCCGCTTCATCGCACCGAAGGATGCGCCGGCGTCGACCGTCGCAGTGCAGGAGGCATTGGTGCAGGCAAAGAATCGCGAATTCGATTCGGCACTCGCGGGCCTGCGTGAAGAGCGCCTTCAGCGCGACGGCGAGCGCGGCATGATCGACGCCGAAGTCGCCAAGCTCGAAGAGCAGTTGCCGCTGGCAAGCGACCAGCTGGCGAAGATGGAAGAACTCAGCCGCGAGAACTACGTACCGCGCCTGCAGGTATCGGAAGTGAAGGAACGCGTGGTGGGCATGCGGCAGGACCTGGCGATCCGACGCGAGGAACGCAGCAAGGCCGGCGCCGCGCAACTGGCGGCAAACCAGCAGTTGGCGAAGACGCGCAACGAGTTCGCGCGGGAGGCGCTCGACGCGTTGACCGAAGCGCAGGCAGCGCGTGCCTTGCGTACTGAAGAACTCAAGAAGGCGCGCGACAAGGCCGATCACACTGTGCTGCGGGCGCCGGTTGCGGGCGTCGTCCAGCAGATGCAGGTGCACACCATCGGCGGCGTGGTGAAGCCGGCAGATCCGCTGATGGTAGTGGTTCCCCATGGCGGCGAGCTGATCGTCGATGCGATGGTGCTCAACCGCGACGCCGGCTTCGTGCGAAGTGGGCAGCCGGTCGAAGTGAAGCTGGAGGCGTATCCGTTCACACGCTACGGCGTGGTCGAGGGCGTCATCGAAACGATCGGCCGCGACGCGATCCAGACCGAGAAGGAAGGGCTGCGTTATCCCGCACGCGTGAAGCTGCTGCAGTCGTGGATCGAGGTCGACGGCCGCCGCATGTCGCTGGCTCCGGGACTGGCCGCCAGCGCGGAGATCAAGACGGGCGACCGGCGCATCATCGAGTACCTGCTATCGCCGCTGTCGCGGCGGTTGCAGGAGGCGGGGAGGGAGCGGTGAAAGACGCTGCCCCTCGGTTGCTTTTGAATGCCGTGATATGGGTTCTGGCTGCGATCGCGTCAGGGGCTGGCCACTGCGGATCCGTCATCGGTCCGCAGCGCCTGCCACCGGACCGCAGATGCACCGCACCGTTGGTGAACAGCCTCGTGACCGGAGAGCGCATCGCGGCGTACTTGAAGGTTTGCGGGGAGGTTGCGGCGAACCATCCCACAACATTGGTGATTACCGATGTAGTCAATGCGGGTCGAAAAGTAAGCTATCAACTCAGTGCGCAGCGACCGCATCTTCTCTCTACCGATGATCTGACGGTGCGCTGGCTTGAGCTGGTTCCGGAAGCGTCGCGACTGTCCGATGGTGTGGCGCTGGTGGAATTCGACATCGCCTCAAAGCGGACGACAAGACTCAGCGAGGTCCGCGTTGGGTTCTCCGGCTTGGTTCTGGGAACGGTCGCGGGCGGCGGTTGCGCCATGGCGCGCGTTCGCGGTGGTCCCGACGCGCCGGGCAGCACGGCGTTGATCATGTACGCGGCTGGACGCCTGCAGCTGTTGCCCACGGAGCGAGGCGAAGACGTGGTCTTCTGGGATCCGGATAGCGATGCGTTCGTACTCAATCGGTGGCCGGATGCTACGGCACGTGGCGTTGATTGCGCAGGGAAGTCCGTCGCGCTGAGCGAGGGCGCCAAGTCGCTCTTGGCGAACCGTCGCGATCCTCTGGATCGTTACCTGAGTATTCCTGCAACACGCTCGGTGGTGTTCGATCCCATCGAGACGACTCGCGGCCCGGCAACCCTCTTTCGCGCAGAAGCCGGCCACCAAGGCCGCGTGTACGAAGCTCGCGCCGACTTTCCATCTGCCCATGCGGTCGCTGGCGACACGTCGGGATGGATGGCGGTATCGACCGGACGCAGCATCGAAGTGATGGCGCCGAGCCATGAACGACATTCCATCGCGCTTGCCGGCGCCATGGGTTGGTACACCCAGATCGGCTTTCTCAAGAACCGTCCGGTATTGATTGCTCTGGACGACGCACGTTTGACCACCTTTGACGTGGAGCGCTGACAACATGCCCGCCCGCACTCTCCCGAAGATCCCGAAGCGCGATTTGACCGTCATGAAGGAAACGTTGGCCCAACTGGCCGATGCGACGAGTTTGAACGCACATTGGATTCAACTGACGCTGGCCGAGTACACGCAGCTGGTGGACCCGCACAACAAACTGACGCTCGATGACCTCGGCGACGTGATGCCTGCCGGCTGGGACGTGGTCGACTTCGTGAACGATCGAAGCACGGGTTTCCAGGGAATCGCCATCCGCCACGTTGCGAGTAATTCGCTGATCTTCGCGCCCACACCGACCCAGTTCAGTCCGTTCGACGGAAACGACATCATCACCGACATCGGCGGGGCGCTTCCGGGGATGGCGCCTGGCCAACTCGACAACGCCATCCAGTTCGTCGACCAGGTGTACGCGAAGCTTCCGGAGGGAACGACGTTCTCAAACGTCTATTTTCCGAGCTTTTCGTTAAGCAGTCCCCTGTCGAACGCGCAGGCTTACTATGCCCATGCGATGGGCTATCTGGACGGCGCCAACGTTTCCTTGATCTCGATGGGGTCGGCATTCTTCGGCAATGACGTCCAGACCGCCCTGGCACGCAACGGTGTGACACTGAGCGGCCAAGACAAAGCGTGGCTGGACGAACGGAAGGTGCACTACCTCGATCAGAACGACGTCGTGCCGACAACGCAGTTCATCAATGGTCTCGATGGAACCGCCAAGTACGTTCCCGATTTCTACCTCCAGGACGCAGTCGGTGGGTACCACCTGGTCAGCGACTTGGCGGCCCACGCCGGGTTCGTTTACATCTGGCGCGTAAAGCAGGCGGAAACACTTGGCGTCGACCTCTCCAACATGGCGACCGTCGCGTACGCTTCCGACGGTTCCGTTCTTCTCAAGCTGGTCCCGAAATCCGAAGTCACGCTCGTTCTGCCGCCTGGAGCAGTAGCGGATTCCATTGCAGTGTTGCCGGAGGGCTACCTTCTCGATGGTTCAGTGACCTACGACGAGGGCAGATCGCACTACGTGCGTGGCGTCACGATCAACGGCGAGTATGTCGAAGTCGAAAGCGTCGACCTCGATGGCGACGGGTCATACGACCAGCGGACGACGACTTACTCCAATCACCCCACCGACATCCCGCAACGATCGATCAGGCATCGGGAATATTCGGTCAGGCCGGGATCGACGGACGAAGACGATTACGTGCAGGTGGGCGAGCTGGTCGTCGATGCGAATCGCAACGGCGTCCCCGAACGTAAGGTGACTACTTCCACGCGCGGCGGCCTGAAGGTCACCGTGGAAGAGTTGACTGACGAGGCCACGGGGAACCAGACGCTGACCAACACAGTGGAATTCTTCGGACTGGATCTGTCCGTCGTCGGTTCAGCGTTCGGAAGCGCGTTGGGCAATGCGCTTTTCGACGATCAACTTGAGCGCGTGCTGGGCTCGACCGTTCTGCAGACGCTGGGAGGCGCCTTGGCAGATAGCGTTGGATTTCTCGGTATTGGAGAATCCGGCGTTGAAGCCATGCAAAGCGCATTTGAAGGGTTCGAGACCGAGCTGGGAACGAATCTGGCCGGGGCAGTATCGTCCTACCTGGTGGGCGAGATCATCCACGCGGCTGGGCTGGAAGGGACCGTCGTCGGCGCTCTGGGGCAATCCCTGGCCGCGCAATACCTGACACAGATCATTACCAACATCGCTACGGGCGCGCCGGCACTCAACGGCGTGAGTCTCGGCCTGACGACCCCGTTCACCATCCTCGGCAGTTACATCGGCGCGAAGCTCGCCTCCAGGCTCGTGGAGTTCGACACTGTCGAAGGCCAGATCGGCGCCGCGATCGGCACGACGATCGGTGCGGCAGCGGGTGCGAAATGGGGTGCGACCATGGGAGGGCAGATCTGGGGCCCGGTGGGCGCAGCGATCGGCGCATTTGTTGGCTACATCTTGGGTGGATTGATCGGATCGTTGTTCTCGAAGACGCCGAGATCCGGTGCGGATGTCACCTGGGACGAGAGGAATCAGACCTTCGGTGTCGGAAGCATCTGGTCCAAAGGTGGTGCCGGACACCAAGGAGCGCGCAGTTTTGCGGATGCGGTTGCTTCCAATCTCAACCTGACGCTGGAACATCTTGGCTCACGTCTGTTGAGCCCTTCAAAGGTGAAGACCGGAAACTATGGGCTCAACGGAAAAGACTTCGTATACCGGACCAATGGTCAGATAGGGTTCCGCACCCGCGATGTCGGCGAACTGATCAACTACGGATCATTTGTTGCATTCCAAAGCATGGTGTCCCAACTGGCAGGCGGGGATATCATCGCCAAGCGTGCACTGGCGGCGCACGTACGCGTGTTCGAAGCGACGCCGACGTCCTTCTCGACGGAAATGCTTTTCGGCGACCTGGCGATCGCTGCCGACTACGGCCGTTATCTCGCAGACCCGGCATCCATCAACGCCCTGCTTTCTGCCAGCCCGGATTCTGCATTCGCGGCGGGCTGGGCGGTGACGTTTGCCCGTGTCGTGGAATTGGGACTCAACAAGCGCGCGGCGACGGACTGGACCGGCGGTTTCTCGCTGTTCTTCGACGAGTTGCGGGACGGCGAGCTGGATGGTCAGGCGTTCTTCGGCGGGAATGTGTCCCTGGAGTTCGCCGAGCGCAAACGCCGTGTCTTTAATGTGCACGATGCGCGCGGCGTTGATTTGGGTTCGTTGGAGGATTCCATCGAAGCCGGTTCGAAGGATCTCATCGAAGGTACGGCATCAGCCGATTACATCGAAATCTTGAACGACCGGCTTTCGGGCAATGGCGCGCTGACCGTAAATGGCGCTGCTGGATCGGCAGCGCCGTTCACGGTGAAAGTGGCAGCGGTGATCGATGGCGGCGCGGGTAATGACGTGATCATCGGTGGCGAGCTGGGCAATGACCTGCTTGGCGGTGAAGGTAACGACACGCTCGTGGGCGGTCAGCTGGACGACTGGCTCATTGGCGATGCCGGCGATGATGTGCTCTTCGCGGGCAGGGCGGCGAACGTTACGTTCGCGTCCGGCGATGCCGTTGCGGAGGCCGCAGCTGTTGCGGCGGCAGGAGGCAACGGTAATTACCTTAACGGCGGGGAAGGCGACGACCGTTTGTACGGAGGAACAGGTTCGGACTGGTTACGCGGGGGCAGTGGCATTGATCGCCTGCTCGGCGGCGATGGCGGAGACATCCTTGAAGCCGGTGTCGGCGACGATCGGGGCACAAACGGCGACGCCGCAATCCTGGGCGGGGCAGGTTCCGACATCTACCTGTTCAAGAAGGGCGATGGGCGCGATGTTGTGCTCGACGAGTCCGATCCCGCCGGCATCGCAGGGATGGGGTACGACAGTCTGTCCGATCGGATTCGGCGCATTGCATCCGGTGAGCTAGGCCGTAGTTGGGCAGGACGCGGAGATTATGAAATCGACGGGTCCGTGCGGGGCGGCGAGGACACAATTGATTTTGGCATTGGCCTGAGCATGGCCAACGTGGTGCTGCGTCGTTCCGGTACGCAGGCAGCGCCGGGCAACGACCTCATCATCAGCCTGCTGGCGTTGGATGCCAACGGCAACGCCACCCTCACCGGCGACGAGCTCACCATCAAGGACTGGTTCGAATCCACGCGCCGCGTTGAATGGCTGCGCTTCGCCGACGGCGAGGAAATCCGCATCGGCGACATGACGTCGTACATCATCGGCACGGGCGGCAACGACGTCATCCTCGGCACCTACGGCGCCGACTTCCTGTATGGCGGCGCGGGCAACGACCAGATCCGCGGCCTTGCCGGCAACGATTTCGGCAACGGCGGCGCGGGCGACGACTTCGTTGCGGGTGATGGTGACGAGGACTGGGTGCTTGGCGGTTCCGGCAACGACCAGGTGCTCGGCGGAGACGGACATGACACCGTGTTCGGCGACGACGGAAACGACACCGTTTACGGCGGTGCCGGGTCGGATCTGGTCGTCGGCGGCCGCGGCAACGACGAAGTGGTCGGCGGCGCGGGCGATGACGTGTTCCGCTACCAGCGCGGCGACGGAACCGACATCGTCATGGACGACTACGTCGACAACTGGGACCTGGTCTGGCAGAACGGTGTCTACGTCAACGGTTACGTGCTGCAGTCTAACGGCACCGTCACCAAGGACGGCGTTGTCTACTTCGATGGTTCGAAGTGGGTCAGCCACAACGACTGGAACGACGAGCAGCAGATCCTGCGGCGCCACAAGGGCGCGGTGAACGGCGTGATCGCCGGAAACGCCGGCACCGACACGCTCGAATTCAGCGTGGGTGTCGACATACAGGACGTGATGCTGCGTCAGTCCGGCAACGATCTGGAGATGACGATCGGCCGCGACAACCAGATCGGCCGCCTCGACCAGACGAGCGACCGCATCACGATCAAGGACTGGTACGCCATCGGCGGCTCCATCGAGAACGTCGTGTTCGCGGCGACCGGCCGGCACTCGCTGGTCGGCATGAACCTCAACGGCGGCGGCGACGCGAACGACACGATCCTCGGCACGGCAGGCAAGGACTGGCTCACGGGCGGTGGCGGCGACGACACCATCGACGGCGGTGCCGAAGCGGACATCCTCGCCGGCAACGATGGCGCTGACACGCTGACCGGCGGCGCGGGCGACGACATCCTGTACGGCGGCAGCGGCGACGACACGCTCAACGGTGGTGCGGGTGCGGATCTGCTCTTCGGTGGCGACGGCATCGACATGGCGTCCTACATCGGCGGCACCGGCGTGACTGCGTACATCGGTAACACGCAGGTCAACACCGGCAACGCCAAGGGCGATGTCTACGACAGCATCGAAGGGATCGAAGGCAGCGCCTCGGCCGACCGCCTCGGCGGCGACGGCGGCGAGAACGTGCTGCGAGGAGCCGGCGGCGTCGACGATCTGTTGGGAGGCGGCGGCGACGATACATACGAATATCGCGTGGGCGACTCGAACGATCGCATCTACGAGGGGGCGTTCGCGCTGGAGGAAGTCGTCGCGGCCAACGGTCAGGTCAACGCAGCGTACACGGCGGCGTGGGAATACCTGGGTTACGGAGACGTCGGCTCCGGCGACGTCCACCAGTACCGGCTGACGGTCACGCGCAACGACACTGGTGAGATCGTCTACCAGAGCAATGACGGCGTGGACTTCCTCTACGTCGATCCGGTCGACGTGATGCCGCTGCCGTCGACGTGGCCCAGCGCCAACGGGCAGTTCCAAAGGTCGACCTGGCGCAACACCGGCAACGGCCAACAGGTGCTGCGCGAGGTGATGCAGCAGGGCGATGGTGGCGTGGACACGGTGCTGTTCGGGCCGGGCATCAGTCTGTCGAACCTGCGCCTGAGCTTCGGCGCGGATTACCTCCAGGTCGACGTGCGCGCCGCCCAGATCGGTTCGGTCAAGCTCGCCGACCAGTGGAATCCCGATCACGCGGTCGAACTTCTGCAGATGGGCGATGGCCTTGTCGCCGACCTGCGTACGTTGCGGCAGCTGGGGCAGGGCGGCACGGCGAACGGCGACCTGCTGATCGGCAGCGGCAGCGCCGATACGATCAACAGCGGTGCCGGTGACGACATGATCTCCGGAGGCGACGGCAACGACACGCTGCTGGCCGGCGACGGCAACGACGTGCTCGAAGGCGGTGCGGGCGCGGACGTTCTCGACGGTGGCACCGACAGCGTCACACTCGGCCAGGCGCCGGTGGCCGGGGCGAACTACGGCGACACGATCCGTTATCTCGCTTCGGATGCGGCACTCACTGTCGATCTTGCCGCAGGCACGATCGGGGGTGGTCACGCGACCGGCGATACGCTAGTGATGAATGCCGGTGTCAGCACGATCGAGAACGTGACCGGCAGCGACGGTTTCGGCGACACGATCAGCGGCGATTCCCGCGCGAATCGTCTCATCGGCCTGGGCGGCAACGATTGGATGGACGGTCGCGGCGGCGACGACGTGCTTGTCGGTGGCAACGGAAACGACACGCTGATTGGTGGCGACGGCGCGGATGCGCTGGCGGGCGAGGACGGCAACGATCGCCTCGAAGGCGGTGCTGGCAAGGACGTCCTCGCCGGCGGTGCCGGCGTCGATGAACTCTTCGGTGGCGCCGACGACGATCAGATCAGCGCCGACGACGGCGACGACACGGCGTGGGGCGGCGATGGCAACGACACCATCGGCGGGCAGGCCGGTGCGGACACGCTCTATGGCGAGGCCGGCGACGATGGTCTGGTGGGCGGCGACGGCAACGACTTGCTGGATGGTGGGCTGGGCAACGATTCCCTCTCGGGCGATGCCGGCAACGACCTGCTGCGCGGTGGCGCCGGCAACGATGGATACCTGTTCGACAACCGCAGCGGTAGCGATCGCATCGAGGATGCGGAGGGCGTGAATCGCGTTTACCTGCAGGCGGTCGATCCCGGCAACGTGTGGCTGCAGCGCTCGGGCAACGATCTGCTGATCAGCGTGATCGGTGGCGACACCACGATCACCGTCGCAGGTTATTACGCCGGCGGCAGCCGTGTGCACGAGATCGCGACCCAGGCGGGCTCGCTATTCCTCGCCTACGCCGAGCCCCTCGTGCAGGCCATGGCACAGGCTTCTGCCGGCACGCCCGCCGCGATGCCGCAGGCTGTGCGCGACCTGCTGGATACCTACTGGCACCCCGGCGGCAAGGCCGCGCCCAGCGTGGCGAATGTCGGGCTGTCGACCGACGAGGACGTGCCACTCAGCGGCAACGTCGGGGCGATCGATCACGACGACAACATCACCGGATACACCCTGGTCACCGCTCCAGGCATGGGCGCGATCGTGCTCGACGCGACCACCGGTGCGTGGACGTACACGCCTTCCGCGAACCGGTTCGGTACCGATCGATTCGTGGTCCGCGTGACCGACGCCGACGGCAACGCAGCCGAGCAGGTGGTCGACCTGACGGTCCGCTCCGTCAACGACGTACCCAGCGACATCTTCGCGCCCGGCGTGCTGGAGGTGGACGAGAACGCCGCCAATGGCCTCTCGCTTGGCTGGTTCACGCGCGAGGACCACGACGGTCCGGGCGATACGCCTACCTACGAACTCGTCGACGACGGCGGCGGTCGCTTCGCGATCAGCACGGATGGGCAGCTGACCGTCCTCGACGGCATTGCCCTCGATTTCGAGAACCTGACCCAGCACGCGATCCGTGTTCGCGTGACCGACATGGCGGGTGCGAGCTTCGAGAAGGACTTCGTGGTCGGCGTACGCAACGTCAACGAAGCGCCGTTCACACCGTCGCTGCCGCCTTCGACCACGCCTTCCATCGTCGGAGAGAAGACGACGGGCGGCGATGTCGTCGCCACCTTCGTCCTGGGCGATGAGGATGGCACCGTGCCCACCCTGCAACTGGCCAGCGATCCTCACGGATTCCTGGAAGTGGCGGGCAACCAGGTGCGCGTGCGCGCCGGCGCGGCGATCGATTTCGAATCGCTGGTGGCCGGGGGCGCCACGCTGGCCGATCTGGATGGCGACGGAATTCAGGAGGTCCTGCTGCAGGCTTCGGTGCGCACGCACGACGGCGAGTTGGCCTCGCCCGGTACGTACTCGTTCGTGTACGCGATCGAGGACGGGAACGACGCGCCGACCGCTGTCCTGTTCACGCCGGTCATCACGCAGATCGACGAACGCGATCGGCCGCAGACCGGCGCAACCGCGCCCGCGATCCTGCTCGGCACGTTGAGTGGCGTCGATCCGGATACCACCCCCGGCAGCGACTTCGCCACGTTCGCGTATTCGGTTTCCGACAGCCGCTTCGAGATCGCCAACGGAAACCAGCTGCGCCTGAAGCAGGGCGCGGCACTGGATTTCGAGGCCGGGACGACCGTCAGCGTGACCGTCACCGCCACCGATCGCGGAGGCGCCGGATTCGGCGTGAGCAGCGTGCTCGTGTTCAACGTCGGCAACCGCGACGACTATCTCTACGGAACCGCCAGTGGCGAGAGCCTGACCGGCCAGGCCAACCGCGACATCATTTACGGTTATGCCGGTGCCGATGTCATCAGCGGTGGCAATGGCAACGACGATCTGTACGGCGGCGACGGCAACGACCAGCTTCGCGGCGATTCGGGCGACGACGTGCTGTGGGGCGAGCTGGGCAACGACGACCTCCAGGGCGGCGTCGGCGTCGACGAGCTACACGGTGGAGACGGATCGGACACACTGCTCGGCGGAGATGGCAATGACAGCCTGTACGGCGATGCCGGCGACGACACGCTGGATGGCGGCATCGGCGACGACCTGCTCGATGGGGGCATCGGCAACGACATCCTGCTCGGTGGTGCCGGCAACGACCAGCTGCGCGGTGGAGAAGGCGACGACATACTCGACGGCGGTGCCGGCGCGGATCGCCTCGCGGGCGGTGCGGGCGTGGACACGCTGAGGTACGCATCGTCCGCGTCCGGCGTGGTGCTGGACCTGTCTGGCGGAACCAACGGCGGCGCGGCAACCGGCGACATCATCGAGGACGCCTTCGAACGCGTCATCGCGACGTCGTACGCCGACACGATCACCGGTACGGCCGGGAACGACCTCATCGAGGGCGGCGACGGCAACGACACGATCTACGGTGGCGCCGGCAACGACACGCTGTATGGCGGCGACGGCAACGACACCCTCGATGCGCAGTCCGGCAACGACATGCTGATCGGTGGTGCGGGCAACGACATCCTGATTGGCGGCGACGATAGCGACGTTTACCTGATCGATGTGAACTCCGGTTCGGATGAGATCCGCAACTACGATTCCAGTGGCGACGACATCGACGTCATCGGCTACCAGGACATCAACCGCGACAAGCTATGGTTCTCGCGCAGTGGCGACAGCCTGGTGATTTCCGTCGTCGGCACCGACGTGCAGACCACCGTGAAGGACTGGTACGTCACGGCGACTGGAAGCGATCGCGCCAACTACAAGATCGACTTCATCCTCGCCGGCGAGCACGTGTCCAACACGATCAACGCCGAGGGGCTGGTCGACCTCATGGCGGGGCTTCCGATGCCGGGCAACATCGTCGAGTTCTCGGCGCTGTTCCAGGACGCAGCCTTCGCCAACCGCTGGGCGCATTACTGGGACGGGAACGGCCTGCCGACCATCGGCGCGGTTGCGGACCGGACGATCAACGAAGACGGCAGCGTCAACGTCGTGTTCACGGTGAGCGACGATCTGACGCAGAGCAGTGGCGTCACGGTAACCGCGCAGGCGGTGGACCCGAACGACCTGAGCACGCCGGTGGGTTGGATCGCACCGATGACGGTCCTCGAAACCGTCAACGGGCGGACGGTGCTCGTCACGCCGACCGCGAACCGCAGCGGTCGCGTCGCCATCAAGCTTACGGCCACCGATGCCGGTGGCCTCACCAGCGAGCGTGTCTTCTTCGTCGATGTGCTTCCGCAGGCGGATGCTCCGGTGATCGGCCGTGCGGTGCAGGTCGGCACCACGCTCGATTCCGGCACGCTGGCTCTCGACGTGCAGGCGGCGCTGGTGGACACGGACGGTTCGGAGACGCTGGAGATCCGCATCTCGAACGTGCCCACGGGGCTTACCCTCAACAAGGGCACCGACCTCGGTGGTGGCGTGTGGTCGTTGACTCCGCAGCAGTTGAGCAGCCTTGCGCTGGTGGGGCCGTCCACCTGGTCGCAGGACCTCACGGGGGCGGCAGCGCTTACCGTCACCGCCATCAGTAGGGAAACCGCGACGGGCCAGACGGCGAGCCGCACGGCGACCCTGGCGGTGACGATCAACGCCCGACCGACCGACATCACCGTCGATCGCACGCTCACCCTGAACGAGTCCACTGCATCCACGCCAGTCGCGAACGGCACGGTAGTCGGCAACTTCGCACGCGTGGATGCCGACAACGACGCTTTCACCTTCAGACTGACGAACGATGCGGGGGGACGGTTTGCGATCTCCAGCACTGGGGTACTGACCGTCGCGAACGGCAGCCTCCTCGACTACGAGAATGCAGTCTCGCATCAGATCGCCGTGCTCGTGACCGATTCAGGCGGCCTCACCCGCGAGGAGACGTTCACCGTCACGATCAATAACGTGGACGAAGCGCCGGCCACTCCGTCGGTGGTCAGCCAGCCGGTCACCATCGCCGCGGAAAACGCGGCGCTGGGCAATGTGGTGGTTGCAAGCCTCTCGTCGAGCGGTGGTAATGGCACCTACACCTACGCCATCGAGAACGATCCGCGCGGCTGGTTCGCCATCGTCGGTAACGAGCTGCGATTCAAGGCGGGGCTCAGCCTGAACTACGAAGTGCTCAAGGCCGCAGGCATGACGCTGAGCGACTTCGATGGCGACGGTCGGCAGGAGGTCGTGTACTCGATCGACGTGCGCGCGGTCTCCGGCGGTCTCCAGTCGCCTTCGACGCGGACCATCACGATGCGTCTGGAGGACGTCAACGACACGCCGCACGACATCGTCAACAACGGAGCCGTGGCCGTGGCGGAAAACTCCGCTAACGGTACGGTCATCACCTCCTTCAGTGGCGCCGACGAGGACCTCAACGACGGGCTCGGTTTCACGCTTGCCAACAGTGCCGGCGGTCGCTTCACCATCACGACGGCAGGCGTGCTTTCGGTCGCCAATGGCGGGCTGCTGGACTACGAGTCCGCCAGCGCGCACACCATCGTGGTCCGCGTGACCGACGGGCAGGGCGCATACCGCGACGAGGAATTCGCCGTCGCGGTGAGCAACGTCAACGAGATCCCGTCCGTGCCGACAGTCACCCAGTACGTGGGCGCAACCGCGGAGAACACCTCGATCGCGGGGCAGGTCGTGGCGACGCTCGCCTCGACGGATCCCGACGGCACGACGCCGTCCTACTACATCAGTTCTGATCCACGCGGCCTGTTCGTGATGTCCGGGAACCAGCTCAAGTACAACGTCGGGGGCCTCAACTACGAGGAGCTTGCCAGCAGTCTCGTGGGCGGCATGTACACGGTGAAGGTCAAGGCCACCGATGGACTCCTGACGTCGGACGAGCGCGCCATCCAGGTGCGGATCGATGACGTCAACGAAGCGCCCAGCGCAGGAGCGCAGAACTTCTGGTTGTCGGAGGCCTCTCCTGGTGCAGGCCAGAGCGTTACCGATGCCTATACCGCCTGGAGCGATCCGGACATCGAGGCCGCCAATCGAGGCCACACCTTCTCCGTCACCGGCGGGCCGGTCGGCATGTTCACGATCAATCCGTGGGGACAACTCGTCCTTCAGGGAAAACTGGACTACGAGGCCGCGCAGAGCCACCAGGTTCAGATCACGGTGACAGACGCCAAGGGCGCCTCGTCAAGCAGCTGGGTGACGGTATACGTGGTTAACGCCAACGACGCGCCCACCTTCAGCCAGCCCACTTACCAGACGTCGGTGAACATCGTCGGGCAGAGCAGCTATGGGTTCGGCGTCGCGTCGATGGCCAAGGCCACCGATCCGGACGGCGATGCGCTGACCTACACCATCCTCAGCAAGACTGGCGGTGGCGGTACGGTCACCCTCAACGCCGCGAACGACTTCTACCTGTCGGTGCCGCCGTTCGACATGGAACCCCGCACGGTGGTCGTGCAGGCGCGGGATCCTTCGGGCTTGACCACCACGGCCACGTATACGATCCGCGTCTACCGCTCGGGCGGCCCGATTCTGTTCGATCTGGATGGAGACGGTGCCGAACTGGTGTCGCTTGCGCAGTCGAGCACCGTTTTCGACATGGACGGCAACGGGACTCTGGACCAGGTCGGATGGATGGGGCCGCACGATGGCTTGCTTGCGCTGGATCGCAACGGCAACGGCGTCATCGATAACGGAACCGAGATTTCCTTCAGCTCCGACCTGCCTGGTGCATTCTCCGACCTGGAAGGGCTGGCTGCCTACGATACCGACGGTAACCGCAGGTTCGACGGTGCCGACCAGCGCTTCGGTGAGTTCAAGGTCTGGCGCGATGGAAACCGCGATGGCATCACCGACGCCGGCGAACTGACGAGCCTGCGCGAGGCGGGAATCGTGTCGATTGACCTGGATGCGCAACGCACGGACGCCGATCCCTACACGGCGACGGACAACGTGGTTTACGCCAACGGCAGCTTCACTCGTGCCGACGGGACGCGCGGTTCACTGGCGGATGTGTTCCTCGGCTATGGCAAGGTCAGGGATGCCGACGCCGGTGCACCGAGCGCGGACGACGCGTCGATCGCCGAATCGGAACCCGACCTTGCCGATGGACAGGACGACAGGCGCGGTCTTCGTCGAAACGAGGGCTCCACGCGAACCCGTGGCAGCGCCGATCCTGGGACGGGCGATGCAACCGCCGGCAAGGTGAACCGGCGGGCTAATGGTCGCGACGTCACCGCCTTGGCCGACGAAAGCTCTGATGCGCCGCCGCGCGACGCGTCCCCGGCGCAGGCAGCCAGGCGCCAGTCCGACGCGGACACGCTGCGTCCACTGCCGGAAGCGCACGAAAGCCAGTTGGCCGGAGGCGCGACGGAGCAAGCCGCGCCGGCCTCGCGCGACGATGCATACGAGCCTGTCACGGCGTTGGAGCGTTCCGCCCTTCACGATGGGCTCGCGCTCGCCCAGAAGAAGCGCTTCCAGATGATCGAAGCGATGGCGGTATTCTCCGCGCAGCCTTACGGCGACGGACTCAGTATTGCCGCGCGGGATCCGGCTACGATCGAACTATTGACCTCGCTCCCCGACTACAGGATTGCCCGCTCATGACAGAAGTAGTGCCCGACCGTTCCAAGCCGGTGGCCTCGCGACCGCCGGGCGCGCCGCAGACGATTGCGGAAGCGCTCGGCCAGGTCACCTGGCTGCTGAGCCAATCGCCGCTGCACCGCGAGCTCAAACTGAAGGACCTGGAATGGTCCTTCATGCCAGCCATCCTCAAGGAGCAGTTCCGTCTGTTCCGTCTCGGCTCGACGCCGGCGCTGGACGAACTCCCGCTCGATCACGCATCTCTCGGCATGAGCCGCGAGGCGCTGGAGCAGTTGCCACTTGGATTGGCGATCTGGGCGAAGCTGTCGGAAGAGGCCGAAGCCAGGCTGGAACGAGGCGAGCGACTCGAACTGGAGGACTGGCGATCGGGCGACCGGCTGTGGCTGGTGGAATTCGTCACGCCGTTCGCCACACCCGACAATCGCCTCGCCGAAGTGATGATGCTCGATCTGCTGGCAGGTCCCTTTTCCGGCCAGCGGGTCTCCATGCATCGCACGGATCCGGCCTCGGGGCGCCGCGACAAAGTCACCGTCAACGGGGTCACTCCGCCGGCTGCTGCCTGAGGCATTCCAACGAGACATCGGTTACCCGCGCAGGTCGTCACGGCCCGCTCAGGCGCCCATCACGCCTCATTCACTCCGTGGCGCGTACAGCAAAGCGCAATTCACTCGCGGGAATCAGGCGCATGGCCGTGCTCAGGATGCTCGTGGTGACCGCCGCGCTCTGCGTCGCGGCGTGTGGCGGGAACAGCGACAAGGCGCCGCAACTGACCGCGCGCGACGTCGCTCCAGCGCAGGCGCCCAGCCCCGCGCCGCCCGCGCAGACCAGCGTGCTGTTCCGCAACGTGCGCGTCTTCAACGGCGTCGATCCGACCTTGCAGGCCGCCACCGACGTGCTCGTGCGCGGCAACCGCATCGCGTCGATCGGAAAGTCCGATGTCACCGCGGCCGAGCCGGGCATGACGATCATCGAAGGCGGCGGCCGCACGCTGATGCCTGGGCTGATCGACGCGCACTGGCATACGCTCGCTGTGCGGCCGTCGATCGCGGTCGCGTTGCGCTCGACCACGGGCTACCTCAACCTCATGGCCGGCGCCGAAGCGGCCGACACGCTGCAGCGCGGGTTCACCACCGTGCGCGACGTGGGCGGCAATTCGTTCGGCCTCAAGCGCGCCATCGACGAAGGCTGGCTGCCAGGGCCGCGCATCTATCCGTCCGGCGCGATCATCAGCGTCACCGGCGGGCATGGCGATTTCCGCAGTCCCGAGGAATTGCCGCGTGTGCTGGGCCGGGCCGAATCGCGCCAGGAAGTGATGGGCGACACCGCCATCGCCGACACGCCGGATGAAGTGCGCCTGCGCGTGCGCGAGCAGCTGATGCAGGGCGCATCGCAGATCAAGTTGACGGCGGGCGGTGGCGTATCGTCGCCGCACAGTCCGCTGGACGTGGTCACCTTCACGCCTGACGAATTGCGCGCCGCGGTGGCCGGTGCGAACCAGTGGGGCACCTACGTGACCGCGCACGCCTATTCGTCCGCGGCGATCCGGCAGGCGGTGGAAGCGGGCGTGCAGTGCATCGAGCATGGCAGCCTGATGGACGACGCCACCGCGCAGCTGATCGCGAACAAGGGCGTATGGCTGAGCATGCAGCCGCTGCCCGACGAACTGCTGGGCGCGTTCCCGCCGGATTCGGAGGAATACGCGAAAGGCCGCGAGGTGCTCGACGGCAATGCGCACGCCTACGAGCTGGCGAAGAAGTACAAGCTGAAGACCGCCTTCGGCACCGATGTGTTGTTCTCCGCCGCGCTCGCACGTCGCCAGGGCGAACTGCTCGCCAGCCTGGGCAGGTGGTACACGCCGGCCGAGGCGCTGATCATGGCGACGGGCACCAATGCGCAGCTGCTTGCGCTGTCGGGCGAACGCAATCCGTATCGCGGCCGGCTGGGCGTGATCGAACCGGGCGCGTTCGCTGACCTGCTGCTGGTGGAAGGCGACCCGTTGCAGGACCTGAACCTCGTCGCACGGCCGCAGCAGAATTTCCGCGTGATCGTGAAGGATGGGCGGATTTACAAGAACACGATCAAGTAGCGCGCCGTCATTCCAGCGAGAAGCTGGAACCCATGTTTGATCCTTTCGTAGCCCGGGTAAGCGAAGCGCCCCCGGGAACACCGTGACGCTTCAGCAGCCCGGGTGCGCTTCGCTGGCCCGGGCTACGAAGACGCTACAACGGCGCCGCTACAACCACCCGTGCCGCCGATAGATGTCGACCACCGCATCGGCGATGCCTGCCGCCGTGCGCTGACCGGCCGCGCGGACCGACTCCGGCCCGCGTTCCTGCATCACGTTCGACGCGCCCGATACCGCCGCGCTCGTCGCCACCGAGCCCGCCGCGCTCGCCACGCCCAGCGGCAGCAGCACGCCCGGCAAACGCCCGCCCGCGGTGCTCGATTCGGCGACGGCCAGCGAACGCGGCCCCGTCGCCGTGATCTGGAATGCTTCGACCAGCGCGCTCAGTTCGCCACGCCCCGCGCCGAAGCCGATCAGCACGCGCATCGTGCGGCTGCCGGGGCGCATCGACACGAACTCGCCACGCAGCACCACGTCGCCCAGTTTCGGCACCGGACCGGCGCCCACCGGATACGCATCGATGCCCGCCGCGCGAAGGCGCGTCACCACGTCCTGCGCGACCTGCCGGCCGAGCTGGCGCCCGACCTCGACATCCCCGGCCGTCTGCGGCGCCTCGTTGTCCTCGAAATAGCCGGTGACCTGCGCATCGGGCGGAAGATCGCCGCGCGTGCCGGCGAAGTCGTACACCAGGATGCGGCCCGGACGCTCGATGGCGTGTGCGGTGTCGGACCGCTCGAACTGCGGCGAAGGCGTGCTCGCGCATGAGGCGAGCAACAACGCGGCGACGCATCCCAGGGCGCGGCCATGGCGGCCGATCACCTCGGACACTCCGTTGTCGCGATACGGCTTCATGGCAGGCACCCCGGGTGAAGTGCCGCCCAATACACGCCTGCAGCGGTTAGACCACGGTGAAAACCGGCGACCGCCGGTCGGTCACCAGATCAGATCGTCCGGCACCTTGAACTGCGCGTAGTACTCGTCGTCCTCGCTCGTCGCGGCGGCCGGTTCGGCGCCGGCCTGCTGGCCGTGGTCGAGCACGATCATGGCGGCGTCGCGCTCGCGCACCTTCTCGGCGGCGGGGCGGGGGAGCAGTTCGTAACGGTCGTCGATGCGGACGATGACCAGCACGCCGGACGAGAGTTTCTTCCGCAGGTCGTCGTTGAGCAGCATCGTGCGGATGGCGTTGCCTTCGGTGAAGCGGTATTCGCTTTCGCCCGAACGCGGGACCTTGCGATCCTCGATGATCTGCCGCGCCTGTGCACGCAGCTCGGCGGTGCGGGCCTGCGCCTTGCGCTCGGCCTCGATGGCGCGGTCGCGCTCCGCCTTTTCGGCGCGGGCGCGTTCGGCTTCCAGCTGGATCTCGTTGGGCCCGGTCGGTGTTTTCGCGTGGCGCGCCTTGTTCTGCTCGCGCGCGACCTCGGCCACCTTGGATTTCTTGACCAGGCCCGCCTTGAGCAGTTGTTCCTGGAGCGGGTTCGCCTTCGCCATGTCGCTGTTTCGTGCCGGGGATTTACGGCCCATGATACCCGCGTGCCCCGTTAATCGAACCCATGGAACCGCTCAAATACCTCGCCGGCTACCCCGAGCACCTGCAGGCGCAGGTCCGCGACCTGATCGGGCAGGGGCGGCTCGGCGAGATCCTGGCGCGCAGGTACGCCACGCCCAATCCCGTGCGCAACGACGCCCAGCTTTACGACTACGTGCAGGAGCTGAAGGAGCGGCACATGCGCAAGGCCGTGCCGCTGGGGAAGGTGCTGTACGACAGCAAGCTGCAGGTGATGAAGCATGCGCTGGGCACGCATACCGCGATCTCGCGCGTTCATGGCGGCAAGCTCAAGGCCAGTCGCGAGATCCGCATCGCCACCGTGTTCCGCGATGCGCCGGCGGATTTCCTGCGGATGATCGTCGTGCACGAACTGGCGCACATGAAGGAAGCCGAGCACAACAAGGCCTTCTATCAGCTGTGCACGCACATGGAGCAGGACTACCACCAGCTGGAGTTCGACCTGCGGCTGTACCTGACGAATCGGGATCTTGTCGCGCGGTGATGCGGAGCGGGCGATGGTCATCGCTTCGCTCAACCCATCCTACGGAGCGCGCCGCGACACATTGATCGCGTTCCACTCCCACGTTTTCCCTTCGTCGGCGGAGAACGCCTGGCTCCAGACCGGCGCCTTCGGATCGCGCACATCCCAGCGGAAGACCACGATGATGTTCTTGCCCTTGTAGGTGTCGCGCGCGAAGAAGTGGCCGATCCTGTTCTCGAACGAACCGACCACCGGCGGATCCAGCTTTCCGGAATTGCCATCGGCCCAGTAGATGCTCCACAGCTGCGTCTTCGGATCGAACAGGCGCAGCGCCACGCCTTCGTACGGTTTCCCGCTGGAATTCTCGGTGTACTTGTCGATGTTCCCGAGTCCGTCGAGGATCTGGTGCATCTCCACGCGCGACTCGAAGTCGATCCACTCGGTCGATCCGGTGAGCCGCGATTTCAGCTTCCGGTTCTTCAGGTTCCAGTTGCCGACCAGATAGTCGAAGTCGTGCCGCGACGACGTGGCCGACGGGGAAATCCGCAACGCTCCGTTGCTGTCGAAATGAAGTTGCGGGATCGGCAGCGATGTATCGGGCACCAGCGCGCTGTCTACGGCGGGCGCAGCGCTGAGCGGTGATGCGCAGAACGCGAACAGGAAGAGGATCGCGACGGTCCATCCGCGCGTGTTCGAGGCTCGCTGGGGCTGCGTTTCGTGCATGACGTTCTCCATCCTGGTTCTCCGTCCGGGCGCAATGCCGCGCGATATGTCACACCGTGGGCGTTTCCGGGGCGTGAAGGCGGGCGTCCGTTACCGCCTGCGTCCCCGGCTGTCGGAGGCCGCGCGCGTCCCGGTTCAAACTGTGACCAACCACGATGAATGCGGCCTGCCGCGTTGTTATATCGGCCGGGCCGCAATCCCGCGGCTGAGGAGAGACCTATGGACAGGTTGAAGTTGAAGCGGTTGGCCACGGCATGCATCGCGCTTTCGGCCGTGCTGGTGGGAGGTGCGGCACTCGCGGCGCGTGCGACCGAAACGGAAATCGGGTACTTCGACGAATACGGAAACCTCAACGGCTCGATCACCTATCCCTGCGGAGGTGGTCGCTACATCGAGGGCGAACTGATCGGAACGCCGCGCGTCATCTACACCATGGCATGCGATGAACCGACCGGCCCCAGCCCGCCGCTGCCGTGGCCGTGCATCCCGCCGCAGTGCCATGGCGCGCTGTTCGACGTTCCGGTGGGCGTGCCTGAAAAGCTGATCGCCCGGCGCGAGGACGTCGCAGCGCCAGCGAGCCGGATCATCTAGAACGCGGATCGGATGATCCATCGCCGGGCCTTTGGCCCGGCGTTTCAGCCTGTGGCGAATGATGCGTGCGCGCCGGAGTGATTCCCGTGCACACCGCGCTGGGCGGACCATGACCAGTCCTGGTGTGCTTGCGAAGGGTTTCGCTTCGCTCAACGCATCCAGCGGACCGGCCTCGCACGAAAAACCGACGCCGGCTCGCGCACGATGGCGGCCATCCTCGTGCCGGAGCTGCCGCCATGTCGTCGCCGAACTGGGTCTTGTGGGCGCTGTTGTCGGCGGCCTTCGCCGCGCTGACCGCGATCTTCGCCAAGGTCGGCGTGCGCGACGTGGACTCGGACCTGGCGATGGCGGTGCGGACGCTGATCGTCGCCGCGCTCATCGTTCCCTTCGTCCTGGTGAGCGGAAAATGGAGCAATCCATTCGCCCTCGCGCCGCGCACGCAGCTGTTCCTGCTGTTGTCCGCGTTGGCGACCGGCGCATCCTGGCTGTGTTACTTCCGCGCGTTGCAACTGGGTGATGTTTCGAAGGTCGCGCTGCTGGACAAGCTCAGCGTCGTGCTGGTGCTGGTGTTCGCTGCCGTCTTCCTGGGGGAACGGCCTTCGGGGCGGGATTGGACGGGTATCGGGCTGATGGTGGCGGGGTTGATGGTGCTGGTGTTGAAGCGATAGGCGGGGGCGGAGTGTTGTCCGACCCGAACCCCGCTTGCCCGGGCTACAGGAGCCGAAGCGTGAAGCCACTGGAGAAGTCTCGCTCCACACCATCCATCGGATCGACGAGCGAAAGCCCTTTCGCCAGCAGCTGCAGCGGCGCCGCGTAATCTACCGCCGCGCGATGCAGCACCTCCGGATAGACCGGATCGTTCGCGATCGGCGCGCCCAGCGCCGCCATGTGCACGCGCAGCTGATGTTTGCGGCCGGTGATGGGCCTCAACGCATAACGCCAGTGTTCGCCAGCGCGCTCGATCACGTCGATCCCCGTTTCGCTGTTCGGCGGCCCATCGACTTCCTGCATCCGGAAGAACGGCTCACCCTCGACGATCCGGCTCGAACGCACGTACGGAAACGCGATGCCCGGCAGCGCCGGTGCGATCGCTTCGTAACGCTTTTCGATCCGCCGCTCGCGGAACAACGCCTGGTATTGCGAGCGCGTCCGCGGATTCGTCGAGAACAAGACCAGGCCCGCGGTTTCGCGATCGATCCGGTGCAGCGGCGCCAGTTCGTGGTTCCCGGTGCGGCGGATAAGCCGGCCGAGCAGCGTTTCATGGACATGCGCGCCGGCCGGCGTGACCGGCAGGAAATGCGGCTTGTCCGCGACAAGCAGGTGTTCGTCCGCATGCAGCACGACCTCCTCGAACGGGATCGCCACCTCGTCGGGCACTTCGCGGTAGTAATGCACCTCGAGCCCGACGCGATGTGGCGTCTGGGGCGTCAATGCGTTGCCGTAACCATCCACGACGCGCCCGCGCGCCATCCGCTCCAGCCATTGCGCGCGCGCGACGTTCGGAAACCGCTCGCACAGGCAGTCCAGCACCGTCGGCCACGAACCCGGTGGCAATTGCAGCGTGCTGGCGGCGAGTCCATCGATGCCGGGAGGCGGTTTGCGCATGCGGGAAGTGTGTCATCCGGATGCGGGCGCGTCAGCCTGAGTCGGCGCCTACGACTCGCCGGCCCCCGATGCATGGAACTCGACCAGCAGCCCAAGGTCGGCCTGCGTTGGCGCGAGGAAGGCATCGCCCTGCGATCCCCGGTAGCGGGGGATGCGGACGTCGTAGCCGCGCTCGACGCGTCGTTGTGCGCGATCGATATCCTCCACTTCGATGCTGAGGCCCAGCAGCTGCGGGCCTCCGTCGCGCAGGGCCTCGGCCGCGATTCCCGGGCCAGCCGGCTGCAGGGCAAGCAGTTCCTTGCTTCCGACCTGGATGCGGTATCCCTGCGCGGCAATCTGCGGGAGACGGACAGGCGTCGCGTGATCGAGACCCATGCGCTCAAGCTGCCTGCGATCCGCATCGGCGTCCGGCGAGAGCAGCCAGATCCCGCTCAGCGCCCGCGCGCCATTGGGCTGCTCCTGCGCCACGCGCGTATCGACGACGCGCGCCGGTGTCGCGTCGAGCGTGGCGTAGTCGATGTAGAACAGGTGGCTGGACAGGGGCGAACGTTCGAAAGCGAACAAACGCCAGCGAGGCGGCTTCGACGGGCCATCGCCATCGGGATCGTCGGGCGATGCGGTGAAGATCGGCGTGGGCGTGAAGCCCTGCGTCCTGAGCAGCGCCAACGCCCCTTCGAGATTCGATGAGCGCAGTCCGAAGGTGCGCGCGCCAGGGCCGCCATGCAGCGAGGCCTGGTCGGCCTGCATGCCGGGATCCATCACCGCGTCCGGCCGCTCGATGCCGAACAATTCGACGTAGCTGCGATCGGCGAAGCGCACGTAGCGGTTGGCGATGCCATCAGGATTGCGCCCCGGCCTGACCTGGAAGCCGAGCTTCATCGCCATGACGTTGCTGACCTGGTCGATGGAATGGCCCCACAGCAGGGCGTGGTCGATCTCGGCAGCCGGTGCTGCATCGGCGGCCATCGCGACCGGCGTCGAGGTCAGCAGCATCAGTGCGCAGCACAGGGACGACAGGCGGGTCCACGGCCTGGATCGTTGCAACTTCATCGGGATGCTCCGTGAGGGGTGGGATGCGCCGCGCACGCATGTGCGTCTGGCTGGAGCGCATCGTCTCTTCTCGAATCCGCGTCGGCGCGCACGAAAGGCCGATCGGGAGCATGGAAGGATGATTTTGTGGCGCAGCGGACACATCCCCGGAATCGGGGAGGGATGGAGCCGCTTACCGTTGGCGGCCGCCGGTCGGAGCGAGGGCGCGGTGATCGGTGCTACCGTTCTCCGACCCGACGCCTCACATCGAAGAAGACACGCGCGATGATCCATTGGATCCGATCGATTCGAATCCTGCTCGTCTCAATCGTGACCATGGCAGGCATCGCCGGCTGTAGGCCGGACTCTGCCACCTGCCAGGGGCCGGTAGTGAGCCATCCCGATGGGAGATGCTCGGCCTACTACCATCAATCGGACTTTGGCAGCGGCGGCGCAGTCACCCAGGCGTCGGTGTCCTGCTCCATAAGCCCAGGCAATCCCGGCGGCGGAGTAGCTGCGTTCCAGAACACGAAATACGGCATGGGCCTGCGGTGGATCGACGGTCACACCTTGGAGATCGCCGTGCCTGATGGGGTTCGATTGGAGGAGAAAAGGATCAGGGACACCTACAACGGGTACGTTCTTCGCTACGTCTATAGATCGCTGCAGCCGAATGAACCCGCCTATCACGGGTGCGGCATCTAGCGGAGGCATTCGGCCGAATGCTGACATCCGGCCGTGGCAGGGAGTCCCGCCCCAACCCTCAATGTTTTGCAATGAACGGCACGATCAGTTCCACCGCCTGCTCGGGTTGCTCTTCCATGATCCAGTGCCCCGAATTCTGGATGACCGCGCCCTCGACGTTCGAGGCCACGTAATCCAGTTCGGTCTTCATCGCGGCGCCATACGACTTGTCGCCGCCGATCGCGAGCACGGGAATGGCGATCTTGCCGGACTTCGCGAACGTGGCCTTGTTCTCTTCCGCGTCGCGCGAGAACGCCTCGAACTGGCCGCCGAATGCGTTGTGGATCGCGCCGGGGCGCGCATACAGTTCGGCGTAATGCTGGCGCGTGGCTTCGTCGATGCGCGACGGATCGCCGCCCAGGTCGTTGTAGAAGCGATCGAGCAGGATGCGTTCGCGTCCGGCGACCAGGCGTTCGACGTCCGGGCCACGGAAGTTGAAGTGCCAGACCCTCGGGTTGACCAGTTGCGCTTCCCACGTGCCCATCCCGGGCAGCGGCGCATCCATGACGACCCAGGACGTCACGCGCTCCGGATAGTGCGTGGCGAGCGCGTAGCCGACCATGTTGCCGATGTCATGGGTGACCAGCTGCGCCTTCTTCACGTTCAGCTTGTCGAGGATTCCCACCAGATCGCGCGCCTGTGCGGCCTTCTCGTATCCGTCCTCCGGATGCGACGACAACCCCATGCCGCGCAGGTCCGGCACGATGACGGTGTGATCCTTGACGAGCTTCGCCGCGAGCGGCGCCCACATGTCGCCGCTGTCGCCGAAGCCGTGCAGCAGCACCACCGCCGGGCCTTTTCCGCCAACACGGACGTACTGCGTTCCGCCGCTCACCGCCATCTGGCTGTCGTGGAATCCGGCGGGGAAGGGCTGCACCTCGGCAGCGGCTTCGAACAGGGGCAGGGTGCACAGCAGTAGTGCGGCGAACACGATTCGGGAGCGCGAACGGGTCATGTCAATCTCCGGCGGGGCGAAAGGCGCGTCAGGAAAAAAACGTGTTTCCGTGCAGTGGCAGGTCAGTCGTGCGGCTTGCCCCGGGTAAGCGAAGCGCACCCGGGAGATGTCGCCTCATCCGGCGGAAGCGGCCTCGCAGATGCGTGCGATCACCTCGCTACCCAGACGCGATTCCTCATCATTGCCCGGCGCGAACTCCGTGATGGTCAGGCCGACCAGATCGGCTTCGCGCGCGATGCGCCCGACGAGCGCAATCGCATCGTCCACCGGCAGCTTGCCTTCGGGATAGGCGACATACGGGAACTCGCGCGGGTCCAGCGCATCGAGATCGAAATGGACATGCACGGGGCCCTGGAGCGCCGCTTCCGCATCGAGCAGCTTCAGATCCAGCTCGCGCTGCAACGCCCAGTCGCCTTCATCGCCCACCTGGATGCCGACGTAGTGAAAGCGGGCAGGATCGATGGGCGAGCCGAGGAACGCCCGCATCGGCTCCGGCGCGCGGCCGAGGATCGCGCTCACCGGCATGCCGTGGAAGTTGCCGCTGGGCGAGGTCTGCGGCGTATTGCCGTCGAGGTGCGCGTCGATCCAGATCACCTGCAGGCCCGGATGCACGCGGCCGAGGTGGTCGATGACCGCAACGTCCACCGCGCAATCGCCGCCGGCGGTGAGCACGCGCCGGGCGCCCGATTTCGCGAGGATGTCCTGCGCGGCGCGGAACTGCTCGAACACCGCGTCCCAGCGATTCACGCCGAACGCGCTCTCGCCGCCACCATCGGCCAGAGGCACGCGCAGCTGCGGCGCGAGGCGTGCGCACACCGCAGCGGTCGCGTCGGCGCCGCGCGGCAGGTTCTGGTGACGGCCGGATCCCTGCCATTGCGGGTAGGCGAGGCTGAGGTCGAACGGCATGTCCTGGACTCCGGTCGGGGCCATCACTATAGGTCCAGTTTCGCGGTGCCGGGGTTACGAAAGGGCGCGGCCCGCCAGCTCGCGCGCGACGGCGTCGCGCAGCTCGTTGAGGCCGTAAGGCTTGTGCAGGATGGGAATCCCGAGCGCCTCGGCCTCGCCGCGCATCGCTTCGGAAAACCCGCTGGTCAACAGCACCGGAAGCGCCGGCCGGCGCGTGCGGATCTGCTTCGCCAGCGCGATGCCGTTGGTGCCGCCGGGCATCATGATGTCGGAAAACACCAGGTCGATGCGGCGATCGTTCGCGAGCGCGCCGAGCGCGGCATTCGCGCCGGTGGCATGCACGACGTCGTAGCCGAGCCCGCGCAGCATCTGTTCCACCAGTGTCGCCACCTCGACATCGTCCTCCACCAGCAGCACGCAGCGATCCACATCCGGCTCGAGGCGTACGACGTCGCGCCTGTCGTACGCATCCTGCAACGCGACTCCGTGCGATCGCGGAAGCGACAGCGTGATCCGCGTGCCCTCGTCGACGACGGAATCGATCGTCACCGCGCCGCCGGACTGCTTCGCGAAGCCGTACACCTGCGCAAGCCCGAGTCCGGAACCCTTGCCGACGTCCTTGGTCGTAAAGAACGGCTCGAACACGCGCGCCTTGATCTCGTCGCTCATGCCCGAGCCGGTGTCGTGCACCGACAGGCTCACGAACTCGCCTTCGACGCCATCGATGGTTTCGCGGACGTTGCGGCCGGCGATGGTGATCACGCCGCTGCCGCGCATGGCATCGCGTGCGTTGACGGCCAGGTTGAGGATGACCAGCTCCAGCTCGCCGGGATCGGCGACGATCGGCCACAGGTCGTCGGCCAGTTCGACCTTCACCGTGATGTCGCCGCGCAGGCTGCGGTCCAGCAGTTCGGACATGTTGCCCAGCAGCTTCGACAGATCGACGGTTTCTGGCTGCAACGCGCGGCTGCGCGAGAACGCCAGCAGCTGCCGCGTCAGGCTCGCGCCGCGCTGCGCGGCCTGCTGCATCGCGCGCACCAGCTTCTCGCGGCGCTCCGGATCGTCGCGAAGTTCCAGCATGTCCAGGCCGGCGGTGATCACCATCAGCAGGTTGTTGAAATCGTGCGCGACGCCACCGGTCAGCTGGCCCAGCGCTTCGAGCTTCTGCGCATGGCGCAGCGTGTCCTCGACGCGGGCGCGTTCGGTCATCTCGTCGCGCAGCTGGGTATTGGCGGTCTGCAACTGCTCGGTTCGCGTCGCCACCAGCGATTCCAACTGCGTGGCGGCCGCTTCACGCGCAAGCAGAAGGGTGCGGATCTCGAACTGACGCTTGCGCGCGCGCAACGCCGCCTGCATCACGCTCACAAGCGTGATGGGCTGCACGGGGCGTTCGATCAGCGAGACATTGCCCAGGCGTTCGGTCTGCGTCTTGCGCCACGCAGCCACGCGGGGATTGTCATGGCGGCTGGTCAGCATGACGAACGGAATGTCCGACCACGCGGGCTGGCCCTGGATGCGCGCGGCCAGTTTGTCCAACGCCTGCCCGAACAGGCCTTCTTCGGCGACGAAGGCGACACCGGCATCGTGGTCGATCTCGGCCAGCAGCGTGTCGAAGTCCGGGCAGATGCGCGTGGAGATGCCGACACGCTGGAGCAGCCCGGACGTCGTCGCCGCATCGCGTCCGGTGGGCGCGAAGATCAGCACGACGTCCTGCGGCAGTTCACTTTTTCCCATGGGACACGCCATGCAGCAACGACTCGCTGTCGCCCGTGTAGGTCGGTGTGCCGGCGAGGATGCCGTGGAAATCCCGCAGCGGCGGCCCGAGCGTCAGGCCGTTCCGGCTCAACTGGAACTCGCGGATCGTGTGTTCGTGGTAGCCGCTTCGCTTCTTCACCACCGACAGGGCGCGGCGCACCGTGCCGCCGGACTCGAAGAAGCGCAGCATCAGCACCGCATCGCTGAGGTAACTGATGTCCAGCGGCGTTTCCGCAGGACCGACGAGCCCGTGCTGGGCGAGGACGAGGATCGTGAGCACGCCCTGCTGGCCGAGGAAGCTCAGCAGCTCGTGCATCTGCAGGATCAGGAAGCGCCCGTCCGGCATCGCGTTGAGATAGCCGTTGAGGCTGTCGATCACGACGACCCGGACGCCGTCTTCTTCGACACGCCTGCGGACGATCGCCGCGAACTCGCCCGGAGACATCTCGGCCGGATCGATCTGCTGGAAGAGGATCAGGCCCGAGTCGAGCGCCTGATCCAGCTCCAGTCCGAGCGAACGCGCACGGGCCTCCAGCGTGCCGCGGCCTTCGTCGAAGGCGAAGAACGCCGCGCGTTCGCCGCGTTGCGCGGCGGCGATGGCGTAATGGAGTGCGATGGACGACTTGCCGACGCCGGCCGAACCGATCAGCAGCGCGTTCGTGCCGCGCTCCAGGCCGCCGCCGAGCAGGTTGTCGAGGTCCGCGTTTCCGCTGGGCGTGGGATCGCCGACGAAGTTCGCGTGGTGTTCGGCGGCGATCAGTCGCGGATAGATGTCCAGGCCGCCCTTGCGGATCTTCATGTCGTGGAAACCGCCACGGAACTCGATGCCGCGCATCTTCACCACGCGCACGCGCCTGCGCTCGGCACCGTACTCGATGGCGAGCTGCTCCAGCAGCACCACGCCGTGTGAGATCGAATGCAGTTGCAGGTCGTTCTGCGCCGAAGTCATGTCGTCCAGCAGCACCACCGTGCACGACCGGCTGGCGAAGAAATGCTTCAGCGCCAGCACCTGTCGCCGGTAGCGCAGCGAACTCTGCGCGAGCAGGCGCAGTTCGGAGAGGCTGTCGATGACGACACGACTGGGGTTGAGTTCGGAAACGCGATCCAGGATCAGCTTCGTGGTTTCGCCGAGTTCCACCTCCACCGGATGCAGGACGGTCAGTTCCTGCGTGAGATCCAGCGTGGTCTCGGGCGGGACGAGTTCGAAGACATCGACGCCGGTCAGGTCCCAGCCGTGGCGGCTGGCGACGAGCTGCAGTTCGGCCTCGGTTTCGGACAGCGAGATGTACAGCACCTTCTCGCCGTTGCGCGCGCCCTCGAGCAGAAACTCCAGCGCGAGCGTGGTCTTGCCCGTGCCGGGCCGTCCTTCGTACAGATACATCCGGTCCGCGTCGAGCCCGCCGCCCAGGATGTCGTCGAGTCCTTCGTTGCCCGTCGAAACCCGCACAGTCGTGTTCGCATCAGAACGGTTCTGCATCGGCGATCCTCACTTCCGGTCAGGGAAGGCGCGCCGGATGTCGAAAGCGGACTCTCCGGGCCGGCGCGCCTACGCCCACTTTGGCGCACAAGGCGTGAAGGGGGATTCAGCTGGATGAAAGAGCCGTCGACAAGGCGCTCGCGAAGCGTTCTCAGCGGAATGAAGCGCGCACTTCCATCACGGTGCGTTGCCGATCCTGAAGGTGCGGGTAGTGGCCGATGCCGGTAAGGACCTCGAATTCGAGCCCCGCGCTTGTGGCGAACTCCGCGCCCATCGCGGGCTGGATGTAGATGTCGCGCTCGCCCCAGACGACGCGTACCGGCGTCTGCAGGCGCGCGATGTTCGCTTCGAGGAACTGCTGGTCGCGCGTGAAGTGGCTGTAGTAGTGGAAGAACGCATCGGCGCTGGTCATGCCGTCGCGATTCCAGTTCTGCCGGATGTCGGCGTCGAATTCGGGAGAAAGGTCGTACTGCGCTTCCGGCGGAAGATCGCGACGGTAGAAGTTGGCGAGGATGTCGGCGCTGTTGCGGTTCATCGCCGCGTGCGTGGGCTCTGCGGCGTGGGTGGTCTTGAGGTTGCGCAGGTTCTCGTGCATGTACTGCGGCCGGTCGAACGGCGCGAAGTCGCCGACGATGATGCGACGTGCGATGTCGGGTTCGTCCAGTGCGAGCAACAACGCGGGCAGCGCGCCGATGTCCGTGGCGTAGATGGTCAGCTTCGACGTGTCGATGCGTTCGTGCCGGATGTAGCCCCTGAGCACGCGCGCGTAGTCGGCCGGCGCATAGGCGAAGCGTTCCGGCGCGGGGCGCGAGGACTGTCCGTAGCCCGGCCAGTCGAACGCGTGCACCTCGTAGTCCTCGCCAAGTCCGGTTGCGACGTCCTTGAAGGCCAGGCTGGTCTCCGGGAATCCATGCAGGAACAGCACGACGCCTTTCGGGTGGTCGTTGCGCACGATGAGGCGGCGCAGGGTGATGTCCTGATCGAGGCGGACGAAGCCGGTTTCGGAAGGCTGCGCGCCGAAGGCGTCGGCGGCCGGAACGCCGGCGACGGCGGTTGCGAGCAGGAGGGTGGCAAGGTTCATGTCGGTGGTTCCTGGGCTGGAGCGTCGATTGGACGCGCCGGGTGTATTGCGGATATGTCGGCCGCGCGCGATTCATGTATCGGCGTGTACGAAGGGGCGATCAGTGCGCGTGGGAAGCATGCGCCGTGTCGGCGTGCGTCGGCGTGGACGATGCGGGCACGACGAAGTGCACCGATTCGGCGGCGATGACGCCGTGGTTCGGAAGCGCAAGTTCGACCAGCAACTTGTGCGGTCCGGGAGGCAGTCCATTCACGACGACCGAACCATTGCCGCCCGCGTCGGCCCAGCGCCAGGGGAGGTCGTCGAGGCTGACGTGCAGATGCCCGGCGCGGGGCGATACATCCAGCGCGCCCGTGCCGAACACCGGGAGGACGCGGAAATGCCGCGTCCGGTACGGTACGACGACCGCGCCGCGCGCCAGCGGCGCGGCCAGCGGCTGATCGAGGAACAGTTGCGCTGCGGGTTCGTCATCGACGGGGACGAACTGCGACGCCGCTTGTTCGTCCTGCGCGGGCGCGTTGCCCGCGACCATGCATCCCAGCGCGAGCGCGGCGATGCCCGCGAGCCTATTCACCGGCCACCGCCTGCGGCGTGCGACGGAAGCCGATCGCCATTCGGTTGTAGGTGTTCATCAGGCCGATGGCGATGGTCAGGTCCACCAGGTCCTTCTCGCCGAAGGCCGCGAGCGCGGCATCGTAGTCGCGATCCGGTATGCCGGTCTGCGCCACGCGCGTCACCGTTTCGGCCCAGGCCAGCGCGGCGCGCTCGCGGTCGCTGAACAGCGCGCCGGCTTCGGGCCACGCCTGCAACAGCGCGAGCTTTTCGATGGAGACGCCGCGCTTGATGAGGTCGCGCGTGTGCAGGTCCAGACAGTAGGCGCAGTTGTTGATCTGCGACACGCGCAGGTAGACCAGATCGACGAGATCGCCGGGCAGGTCGCTCTGCATGACGTGGCCGTAGACGCTGCCGAGCGCCTTCATGCCCCTGGGCGAGAGTTGCGTGTAATCGAGACGTTGCATGGGGATTCCTCGGGCAGTGAAGGATCAGGCGACCTGGTAACGCGCCGCGGGCGAGGTGCGCGACAGGCCCGGCCTCAGCGCATCGCGCGCGGATTCCAGCGCGTTCCAGTCGGCGAGGTCGGGCAGGGCGGGGATGGTCACGATCTCGCCCATCGCCAGCCCGGCCAGCGCGGCATCGACCATGTCTTCGGCGGACATCACGATCTCCTGCGGCAGGTTCTCCACGGGCAGTCCGGCCACGTTCCAGAAACCCGTCGCGGTGGCGCCCGGCAGCACGGCCTGCACGCGCACGCCCTTGTCGGCCAGTTCGTGATGCAGCGACTGCGACAGCGCGAGCACGAACGCCTTGCTGCCGCCGTACACGCCGTTGAGCAGTTCCGGCTGGAGCGCGACGATCGAGGCGATGTTGATGAGGGTGCCCGTGCCACGCGCGACGAATGCGGGCGCGACGGCGTGGGCCAGGCGCATCGGGACGCTCACGTTGAGCGCGATCATGCGATCCATGTCGGCGACATCGGACTGCAGCAGCGGCGCGGTGGCGCCGACGCCTGCGTTGTTCACCAGCAGCGTGATGCTCGCGTCGGTGCGAAGGACGGATTCGACGCGCGCGAGGTCGCCGGGATCGGTGAGGTCGGCCGCCAGCGTTTCGACCGAGCGGCCGGTGCGCGTGGTCAGTTCCTGCGCGAGCGAGCGCAGCAGGTCGGCGCGGCGCGCGACGAGGATGAGGTCGTAACCGGCGCGCGCGAGGCGGTCGGCATACACCGCGCCAATGCCGGACGATGCGCCGGTGATCAGGGCGGTGCCTTGATGAATGGGGGCGTTCATGGGCTTGCTTCCAGTAGACGGCGGATTGCCGGGCAACGGGAAATGTAGGCCGCCTTGTTCGTGGCGCAAATGTCGTATATACCTCGTTTCAGGACATGCCCCGTCCGTCGCTCCGGAGCGCCCCCATGCTCACCATCGGCTTCCTCACGCCTCCGGGATTCCAGATCATGGGACTGGCGGCGATCTCGGCGTTCGAACTGGCGAACACCACCGCAGGCGAAACGCTGTACGGCATCCGGGTGTTTTCCGAACACGGCGGTCCGGTCGCGAATTCGCTCGGCATTCCGATGGAAACGCGCGTGCTGTCGCGCGCGAAGGTCGACACGCTGATCGTCACCGGCCTGCTGTATCCGGAGCCTTCCAGCGCCGGGCTGGTGAAGCAGGTTCGCAAGGCATCGCAGTCGGTGCGCCGCATCGCGTCGGTATGCACTGGTGCCTTCATCCTCGGCGAGGCCGGGCTGCTGGACGGCAAACGCGTGACAACGCACTGGTTCCATGCGCGCAACCTTCAGGCGCGGTTTCCGGACGCGATCGTGGAAGACGACCGCATCTTCATCATCGACGGCGCGCTATGGACCTCGGCCGGCATGAGCGCCGGCATCGACCTGGCGCTGGGGATGATCGAGAAGGATTTCGGCGTCGAACTCGCGCGTGCGGTGGCGCAGAAGCTGGTCGTCTACCACCGGCGCGGCGGCGGGCAGTCGCAGCATTCGGCGCTGCTGGAACTGGATGCGAAGAGCGACCGCATCCAGAGCGCGCTGAGCCATGCGCGCAGCCATCTCAATGCGGCGCTGACGGTGGAGGAACTCGCCGACGCGGCGCACCTGAGCCCGCGTCAGTTCAGTCGTGCGTTCCGCGCCGAAACGGGGCAGTCGCCGGCGAAGGCCGTCGAACACATGCGCGTGGAAGCGGCGCGGGTGATGATCGAGCAGGGCCGGCATTCGATGGGCGAAGTCGCGGCGGAAACCGGATTCGCCGACATCGAGCGGATGCGCCGTGCCTTCCTGCGTGCGTTCGGCCAACCGCCGCAGGTGCTCCGTCGGAATGCGCGCCGCGCCGCGGCCTGACCCTATTCGCGACGGCGGCCGAACGCCAGCCATGCCAGCACGACGGTCAGCGCCACCAGCAGGCTGACGACGATCGCGAACCCGTGCGCGCTGGCGGCCAGTGGAACGCCGCCGACGTTCATGCCGAACAGTCCCGCGACGAGGTTCACCGGCAGCGCAACCACCGTGACCACGGTGAGCACGAACAGCGTACGGCCGGTCTGTTCGTTGACCAGCGCGGAGAGTTCTTCCTGGATCAGCTTCACGCGTTCGACCAGCGCGGCCGAATCGCCGATGGAGGTGGCGAACTCCTCGGCGGCCTGGCGCAGGTCGGCGACGTCATCGCGGCTGATCCACGCAGGCGGGCGGTTCAACAGGCGGAACAGCGCCGTCGGTTCGGGCGCGAGCAGGCGCTGCAATCGCACCAGCGTGCGACGCAACGCGCCCAGTTCCTTGCGGTCGGACGAAATGCGGTTGGCGAGCAGGCGGTCCTCGATCTCGTCCACGCGCGCGGTGGACTTGCGCAGGATTTCGGCCAGCACGTTCGCCTGGTCGCGCAGCAGGTGCGCGAGCAGTTCGACCGGCGAACGGAAGGCCTGTCCCGCGCGCACGGCCATGCGCAGCTGTTCCACCGACCGCAGCGGGCGCAGGCGCGCGCTCACCACCAGGCCGGGCGCGATGCACAGGCTGGTGGTGCCGACATCGGACGCGTCGAAAGTGGAATCGAACAACACATCGTGGACGACCGCGACGAGGCGGCCGTCGTCCAGTTCCAGGCGCGTGGAACCGACTTCGCTGCCGAGCGTGTCGAGGAAGGCGTCGGGCAGTTCGAGCGCGCGACGCAGGTAGCGTTCGGAGGCCTGGTTCGACAGCGAGAAATGCAGCCAGAGGAAGTCGTCGGCGCTCCCGCTGTCGGCAGTGTCGTCGCGAGCGGCGAGTAGGGCGGCCACCGCGTCGGTCGTGACCGGTTCGGCGGCGCGCCCGGGCGAGAAGCGGTAGCCCCAGATCAGCCCGTCCTTGTCGGAGCCGTATGGGGTGTCGATGCTCCGCATTCGGCGCTCCGGCTCGGGGATTGGCCGCAGGGTAGCCGAAAGCGATACGGAACTCGTGACAGGACGGCTGGGACGCGCGTCCGGATGCCGTCTTTGCCACGTTCGCAGGGTGGGTTTCGCTGCGCGAACCCGCCCTACGAAATCGCGCGCATCGCCATGTCGCCCTGCGCCAGCACGGTGAAGTCGATGATGACCACCCCATGCTCGCGCTGGAGGTATTCGACACGAACCGCCGGCCCGTAGCGCTGTTCCATCTGGCGCAGCAGCGGGACGGGGTCGTGGTCGTTGAAGAAGCGCATCGTCTCGCCGGGCGTGAGCGCGTCGAGCGCGCCGAAGATCGCGGCGTGGCGGAAGCGCTTGCCAATGCCGCGTGCGTCGAACGGGTACATGTTCATGGGCTGGAGGTGTCTGTGCGGATGCGTATTCGTGCATCGCGACGGGCCACGCGGCCTTGACGCAGGTCAAGCCACGCCGAATGGAGGGACGCCCTCGTGGTTGGAGCGGTGTGCGGGCCGCTCACCTGTTCAGGCGACCGGGACCGGGCGGAGCGGGGCGTCCGGGATCCGGGGCCGCCAGGCTCACGACCGCCGCATGCAAGGCGACAGTTTCTCCTTGACCGAAGTCAAGGCGCCTTCCGCCTGCATCGATACGCTGGCTGCATGGCCACTTCCACCGTCCTCTTCGATCCCGACCTGCTGGGCCGCTACGACCGTCCCGGGCCGCGATACACCTCATACCCGACCGCGCCGCAGTTCCACGCGGACTTCGGCCCGACGCTGTTGCGCGAAGCGGCCGCGCTGACCAATGGCGATCCGATCCCGCGCCCGCTGTCGCTGTACGTGCACGTCCCGTTCTGCACGAGCCCGTGCTTCTACTGCGGTTGCAACCGCATCATCACGCGCGACAAGGCGCGCGGCGACGCGTACCTGACGCGGCTGTATCGCGAGGTCGGCATGATGTCGACGCTGTTCGACCGCGACCGGCAGGTGGTGCAGCTGCACTTCGGCGGCGGTACGCCGAACTTCCTCGGCGCCGAGCAGATCGCCGAGGTCGTGGACGTGATCGGCAACCATTTCGCGTTCGCCGATGCGCGCACGCGCGAGTTGTCGATCGAACTCGATCCGCGCTTCGTCAGTCCCGACGACATCCGCACGCTGGCGCAGGCCGGTTTCAATCGCGCGAGCCTGGGCGTGCAGGATTTCGATCCCGCCGTGCAGAAGGCGGTCAACCGCATCCAGAGCGTCGAGGAAACGCTGGACATCATCGGGGCCTGCCGGGCGAACGGCTTCCGTTCGGTGAACGTGGATCTGATCTACGGCCTGCCGTTGCAGACGCTGGACGGATTCGAACGCACGCTGGAAATCGCGTTGCAGGCGCGGCCGGACCGCTTCGCGATCTACAGCTATGCGCACCTGCCCAAGCTGTTCCGGCCGCAGCAGCAGATCTGCGAGGAGGACCTGCCTTCCCCGCAGGTCAAGCTGGCGCTGCTGCAACGGGCCATCGAGCGGCTCGGCGCGGCGGGATACGTCTACATCGGCATGGATCACTTCGCATTGCCGGAGGACGACCTGGCGCGCGCGCAGTCGCACGGCGACCTGCATCGCAACTTCATGGGTTACACGACCTGCGCCGACAGCGATCTGATCGGCCTGGGCGTCAGTGCGATCAGCCACGTCGGCCCGACCTTCAGCCAGAATCCGCGCGATCTGCCGAGCTGGGAACGCGCCATCGACGAAGGCCGGCTGCCGGTGTGGCGCGGGATGCACATGGACGAGGACGACGTGCTTCGCGCCGACGTGATCCAGCAGCTGATGTGCCTGGGCGAGATCGACATCGTGCAGACCGAGCGTCGGCACATGATGGACTTCCGAGACTATTTCGCACACTCTTGGTTGCAACTGGAATCGCTGCAGAAGGACGGGCTGGTGGAGCTGACGTCACGCGTGATACGGGCCACGCCCCGCGGGCGCCTGCTGTTGCGGGTGCTGGCCGCGTGTTTCGACCGCTACCTGGTTCCGCAGGATGGGGTCGTGACGCAATTTTCCAGGACCGTGTGAACAGTGCGATCGGGCAGGGCATGAGTTCCGGGATCGTTTTTCCACGCACCGATTCATCGATCATCGCCGACGACGGCGATTCGCTGACGTTCTGCTCGACGTGTGCGTTCTCGCAGGCGTGCCTGTCCGAAGGCATGGACAAGAGCGCGTTGATGGACCTGCATGTGCTGGTCGAACACGTCGGCCCCTTGCACGCGGGCGAGCACGTGTTCCGCGAAGGCGACGCGTTCGGCGCGATCGCCGCAGTGCGCGCGGGCACCGTCAAGACCTACATGCTCGATTCGGACGGGCGCGAACAGGTGCTCGGCTTCCACCTGCCGGGCGAGGTGATCGGGCTCAACGCCGTGCACGACGACCGCTATCCATGCAACGCGGTGGCACTGGACACGGTGATGCTGTGCCGCTTCTCGTTCCCGCGCATCGCGCTGCTGGCGACGCGGCTGCCGAACCTGCAGCGTCATCTGTTCCGGCTGATGAGCCGCGACATCGGCGTGGCGTCGATGTTCGCCGGCGATCATTCGGCCGACGAACGCATGGCGGCGTTCCTGATCGGTTTCTCGCGCCGCCTCGCACAGCGCGGGTTCTCGCCGCGACGTTTCCAGCTGACGATGTCGCGCACCGATATCGCGAACTACCTGCGGCAGGCGCCCGAAACGGTTAGCCGCGTGTTGCGCCGTTTCGAGCGCGATGGGCTGGTGTCGATCAAGCAGCGCGACGTCGAGATCCTCGACATGCCGCGGCTGGAGGCGATTGCGCTGGCGGTGTTGCGGCATTGAGGTGGCGGTCCCGGGTGCGGCCTTCGGCCTTACCCGGGCTACAGAAGACGGGTCGTAGCCCGGGTAAGCGAAGCGCACCCGGGCGCCGGCAAGGCCTTGAGTCGCGCGACCTCGCATCCGGGCGCAACAGCCCAACTTTCCCGACCTGCGAAACATTCGCATTGCACTTGACCTGCGTCATGTCGTAGGCGGGTAGCCCGGGCTGAACATGCCTCCGTTCTCAACGGAGTGCAGAAATGAATTCGACCCGAAAGTTGTGGGTGGGGCTGGCGACCCTGCTCATCGCTTCGTTCGCCGTCCTGCTATGGGTCGGCGGCGAAATCCACCGCCAGCAACCACCGATGCCCGAACGGGTGGTCGGGCCGAAAGGCGAAGTGGTCTTCACGCGCCAGGACATCGAGACCGGCCGCCAGGTGTGGCAGTCGATCGGCGGCCAGCAATTGGGCTCGATCTGGGGCCACGGCGGTTACGTCGCGCCGGACTGGAGCGCCGACTGGCTGCACCGCGAAGCCGAAGCGGTCATGGATGTCTGGGCCAAACGCGAGGCGGGCGTGGACAGCCACGCGAAGCTGTCTGTCGACGTGCGCGCGGCATACGAGGCGCGCGTGAAGGCCTTGATGCGGCCCAACACGTACGACGAACGGACGCAGACGATCCGCCTGGACGTCGACCGCATCGCCGCCATCGAGAACGTCGCGCAGCACTACATCAGCCTGTTCGGCAACGATCCGGCCACGGCGGAACTGCGCGAAGCCTATGCGATGCGCAACGACACGGTGCCCGACGCCGACCATCGCCGGAAGCTGACCGCGTTCTACTGGTGGACCGCCTGGGCCGCCGTCACGCAGCGTCCGGGTTCGGACATCACCTACACGGCGAACTGGCCGGCGGACGAGCTGGTCGGCAACAAGCCCACCAGCAGCGCGTTCGTCTGGACGGTGTTCAGCGTGCTGTTCCTGATCGCGGGCATCGCGCTGCTCGGCTGGCACTACGCGGTGAACCACGGCGAGGAAATGGCGCCGACGCTGCCGAAGACCGATCCGCTGGCGTCGATCAAGGTCACGCCCTCGATGAAAGCCACCGCCAAGTACTTCTGGGTGGTGATCGCGCTGTTCCTCACGCAGATCCTGCTGGGCGCGATCACCGCGCACTACCAGGTCGAGGGCCAGCAGGCGTACGGATTCGCGTTGTCGGACATCCTGCCGTACTCGCTGACGCGCACCTGGCACACGCAACTGGCGGTGCTGTGGATCGCCACCGCGTGGCTCGGCATGGGGTTGTACATCGGGCCGGCGATCTCCGGGCATGAACCGAAGTTCCAGCGGCTCGGTGTCAACGTGTTGTGGGTGTGCCTGCTGGTGATCGTGGTCGGCGCGTTCGCGGGGCAATGGCTCGCGGTGATGCAGAAGCTGGGGTTGGAACGCAATTTCTGGTTCGGTCACCAGGGCTGGGAGTATGTGGACCTCGGCCGCTTCTGGCAGTGGTTCCTGTTCATCGGCCTGGGCCTGTGGCTGACGCTGGTGGGGCGCTCGCTGTGGCCGGCGATCAAGGGCGGTGGCGAGTCGCGTTCGATCGTGATGCTGCTGTTCCTCTCGACCGTGGCGATCGGCCTGTTCTACGCAGCCGGCCTGATGTGGGGCGAACACACCTCGCTGTCGATGGTCGAGTACTGGCGCTGGTGGGTCGTGCACCTGTGGGTGGAAGGCTTCTTCGAGGTCTTCGCCGTGGCGGTAATGTCGTTCCTGTTCACGCGACTGGGCCTGCTGCAGGTGAGGACGGCGACGATCGCGGTGCTGTTCGCGACCATCGTCTTCATGGCCGGTGGCGTGCTGGGCACGCTGCACCATCTGTATTTCGCCGGCACGCCGACGGCGGTGATCGCGCTGGGTGCAAGTTTCTCCGCACTGGAAGTGGTGCCGCTGGCCTACGTCGGTTTCGAGGCCTACCACAGTTACAGGATGGGCAAGGCGACGCCGTGGATGCAGCGTTACCGCTGGCCGATCATGTTCTTCATCGCGGTGGCGTTCTGGAACCTCGTCGGCGCCGGGCTGTTCGGCTTCCTCATCAATCCGCCGCTGTCGCTGTACTACATGCAGGGCCTGAACCTGACCCCCACGCACGGCCACACCGCGCTCTTCGGCGTGTACGGAATGCTCGGCATCGGCCTGATGCTGTTCTGCCTGCGCGGCCTCAAGCCGGACGTGGAGTGGAACGAGAAGGTCCTGCGCACCAGCTTCTGGGCGATGAACATCGGCCTGGCCGGCATGGCGCTGCTGACGCTGCTCCCGCTGGGCATCCTGCAGCTCAACGCCGCGCTGAAGCATGGCTACTGGTACGCACGTTCGGCCGACTTCATGCAGCAGCCGATCGTCGACCTGCTGGTGTGGATGCGCGTTCCGGCCGACACGATCTTCAGCGTCGGCGCACTGGCGCTGGCCTGGTTCGTCTTCCGCCTCTGGGTGGCGCCGCGGCGAGTCGCGGCCAACGCAGCGGTGCCGGCCCGGGTCTGATCGGGGCTGCCCCTCCGCTGTTCCTTTGCCCGGCCTTGATGGCCGGGCATTTTTTTGGGGTCTTGAAAGGAGCGTTCCAGATGACCCAGGTCAAGGCACCCCCACGCCGCGAGGCGGACACTGGCGCCATGCTCCAGAAAACCGCCCATACCTCGCTTTCTCCGTTGCGCCTGGCGCAGGCGCCGCACCGGCTGATGTTCTTCATCGGCGCCGGGAATGTCCTGCTGGCGATGCTGTGGTGGGCGCTGTGGCTGGTGTCCATGCGCTGGCCGCAGGTCTTCACGATGGCGCAGCCGCCCGTGCCGGCCGGCTGGCTGCACGCGTTCGTGATGCAGTACCTGGTGCTGCCGAGTTTCATCTTCGGATTCCTGCTCACCACCTTCCCGCGATGGATGGGATTGCCGGACCTCTCGCGCTGGCATTACCTGCCGGTGGGGGCGGGGTTGATGGGCGGGCAGCTGGCGATTCTCATCGGCGCATGCGGATGGGAGGTCGGCTTCTTCGTCGGTCTGCTGATGGCGGCGGCGGGATGGACCGCGGGACTGGTGATCCTCGGGAAACAACTCACAATGGAGAAGGGCGCGACGTGGCATGCGCGTTCGTGCTTCGCGGCGCTGGTGCTGGGATGGATAGGGTTGCTTGCGTTCGTCGCGTTCGTGCTGGGTGCCTCGCCGATGTGGGCGATGGCGAGCATCAAACTCGGCACGATCGGGCTGCTGCTTCCGGTGTACGTCACGGTCGCGCACCGGATGTTCCCGTTCTTCGCCGGCAACGCGGTGCCCGGTTATCGGCCGTGGCGTCCGATGGGTTGGCTGGCGATCGTGTGGGTGCTGTTGATGGCGCATCTCGCGCTGGAACTCATGCACGCCTATGCGTGGCTGTGGCTCGTCGACGTTCCGCTGCTCGGCGCGAGCGCCTATGCGCTGTGGCGCTGGTGGCCGCGCGGGCGCATGCCGGGGTTGCTGGCGGTGCTGTTCATCGGCACGGCGTGGCTGCCGGTCACCTTCGCGTTGTATTCGCTGCAGAGCGCGATCTACGCGGCGACCGGGATCTTCGAACTTGGCCGCGCACCGGCGCATGCGTTGTTCATCGGCTTCTTCGGCAGCCTGCTGGTGGCGATGGTCACGCGCGTGACGCAGGGGCATTCGGGTCGGCCGCTGGTGATGCCGCCGGTGGCGTGGTTCGCGTTCGTCGCCGTGCAGGTGGTGGCGGTGATGCGCGTGGCCGCGGAACTGGTGCCCGATGCGCATGCGTGGCATGTGGCGGCGGCGATCGGCTGGCTGTTGGCGTTCCTGCCGTGGGTCGCGCGCCTGGGCCGCATCTACCTGTCGCCGCGCGCCGACGGCAAGCCGGGCTGAGGGCATCGCGATGATGGAGTTCTATCCGCAGATCAAGCTGGTGCACATCGCCGCGATCGTGTGCAGCGGTGCTTTGTTCTTCCTGCGCGGCGCATCGGCGCTGGCCGGCCTGCGCTGGCCGATGGCGGCCCCGGTGCGCTACCTGAGCTACACCGTGGACACCGTGCTGCTCACCGCCGCGCTGATGCTGCTCACCATCCTGCCGGGCGCGCTGTTCGCCAATGGATGGTTGCTGGTGAAAGTGGTGCTGGTGGCTACCTACGTGGTGCTTGGCATCGTGGCGATGCGCTCCAAGCGAACGCGCACGCGCGTTGCGATGTTCGGACTCGCATTGCTGACCTACGCGCAGATCTATGCAATCGCGCGGGCGCACAACCCGCTGGGCGTCTTCTACTTCCTGGGTATGTGAGGAATTGGCATGGACAACACACTCGAACATTTCGATGCGGCATGGGAAGGCTTTGCGCTGGTGCTGGAATCGCTGGAAGCCTCGGGCGTGTCGCTGGAAGCCGACGCGCACGGCGACGCCGAGACCGACCAGGTGCCATGACAGCACCGGTCGTCACGCTCGACCTGCGCCATCTGGCACCGCCGGAACCAATGGAACGCATCCTCGCGGCCGTCGAATCGCTCGCGCCGGGCGAGTCGATCGACGCGCTGACGCCGCTGTATCCGACGCCACTACTGGCGATCCTGCACGCGGACGGATTCAGGACCGACGTCGAACCGCACGACGGCGGATTCCACGTACACATCACGTGCGGCGATAACGACGAAGAGGGCAGGGGTAGCAACGGCACGTGAGCGGATTGGCCATCTCCGAGGCCCCGCCCGCGAACGTGCCGTTGCGCTTTTTTGCCGTGTGAACGTTGATCGCAACCGGACACTCCACAACTGCTGCGGCATGTTCAACCGCAACCGCAACCGCAGCCGCATACGCTGCTTCCGTGCGCGTCCCTGCCGCTGTCTGGCACTCGTTTCGGAGCCGCTTCCAGCCCAAGGCCGCCGAGGATCGCGATCACCTCCAACTCGTCGAGCACGGTCGAAACGCTGAGTCTTCCGACGTCGTCGTCCAGATGCACCTCCGCATCGGGATCGAACTCGCGCAATGCGCGCGTGAGCATCAGTTCGCGCTCCGTGGGCAGGGTCGGATTGTGCACGGCGATCATCGGGGTTCTCCTGCGGGACAGGTGCTCAGGCTAGGGCCGCGACGGCCCGGCTGCCCTTGATCGAAGTCAAGGGCGCGCCAGTTCACGTACGAGGTTGCCTCAGTACTTGTAGTTCAGCTTCAGCCACGCGCTGCGGCCGGGTTCGTTGATCGGTGTGGGGTCGCCGGGATACCCGAACGCGGCGTTGCCGGCGAGGTTGAGATGCTCGGTGTAGGCGCGATCGAACAGGTTGTCGACGCCGGCGGCCAGTTGCAGGCGCTGCGTGAAGCGATAACCGCCATTGATCGAGAACACGGCGAAGCCCGGCGTCGGGCCAAGGTCCTGGCCGACGACGTTGCCGTAACCCGGATTCACGCGATCCTGCGCCGCAACCACGCGCCACAACGCACCGGCAGACCAGCGCTTGTTGTCGTAGGACGCGGTGAAGCGCGCGTCCAGCGGCGGCATCTGCGGCAGCGCGCCGACGCCGTCGATCCCGCCCCATGCGTAGGCGAGGCTGCCGCCGAGTTTCCATTCGCCGTTCGGGCGGAAGTCGAAGCCGACCTCGCCGCCGCGCGTGTCGGCATCGACGTTCGTCGCGCGCGTGACCGTGCCCATCATGCCCTGCGAATACTGGAACAGGATGTAGTCCTGGATGCGTCCGGCATACAGCGACGCCCATGCATCCCAGCGTCCGGCACGGTAATGCATGCCCACGTCCAGCTGCGTGGTGCGTTCGGGGTCGATGCCCGCGAACGCATTCGCCGAACCGGCCGGACCGAGCGTCGGAGAGAACAGCTCCCAGTAATCCGGCATGCGTTCCACATGGCCGAGGCCGAGATGCCACATCGTCGCCGAACCGTCAGGCTGGATTTCCCAGCGCACCAGGCCCGAAGGGAGCGTGTCGCGGCGTGTCCGGCCCCGCGTCGGATTGGGGCGCGGCATCATGCTGCCGGTGGTGGCGCGTTCGTCCTCCACCGATGCGCGATCCAGGCGCAGGCCGCCGACGAGTTTGCTTCCGGGCGCCAGGTTCCAGCCCAGTTCGGCGAACACGCCGACATTGTCGGAGCGCGCATCGTGCGTCCACGGCTGCGCACGATACGCATCGCGCCCCATCGCACTGCGCTTGCGATGGCGGCTTTCGCGTGCATCGATACCGGCATCGAGATTCCACGTATCCGTGCTCCACGCCAGCGCGAGGCGGCCGCCCGCGGTGGTCTGCCCGACGTTGCTCGCCATCGGCATCGGCATGCTGCCGTGAGGATCGGGCTCGCGCAGCGTGTAGTTGTCCATCACGTGATCGACATCGTTGTGGTACAGGCGCGCTTCGACCTTGTCGAGCGCACCTTCGAAGTTGCGACGTTCAGCGCGGGCGCCGTAGCTGGTGCGTTTGAACTGCGATCCGTCCATCGCACGGCCCGCGTAGCGCGCTTCGCCGTCGCCGCTGCCGGCGCTCACTTCCACCAGCGAATCGGCGTCGGGCGTCCAGCCCAGCGCTGCGTCGGCGTTCCACTTCTTCCATGCCGATGGCACGTCGTCGCCGTTCCCATCCACGTAATCGTCCGATTCGGAACGGTTGGCCGTCACACGTGCGTAGATGTCCGCGTTTCCGGCGGATGTGTCGATGACCTGGTCGTTACGGTCGAAGCTGCCGAACGTCGCGCCGGCATTCAACTTCACGCCGGGCGCATCGAAGAAGGGAATGTCGCGTTCGAACCGCACCGTGCCCGCCGATGCACCAGGACCCCACAGCACCGTCTGGGGGCCTTTGACCACTTCCAGCCGATCGTAGGTTTCCGGCGATACGTAGGAAAGCGTGTTGTCCATGCGGGCCGGGCACGCGCCGTCCATGTGGCCGCCGTCGGCGATCAGGTTCAATCGTGAGCCGAACATGCCGCGCAGCACCGGATCGCCGTTGGTGCCGCCGCTGCGGATCAGCGAGAAGCCCGGTACGGTCTTCAGGTAATCGGCACCGTCGCTCGCCGGAACCGGCTGGCGTGGAAGTTTGGTATCGGTGACGAAGGTCATCGCCAGCGTCGGCGCGACATCGGTGACGACGAGCGTGTCGAGCGTGACGACGCCATCGTGGTACGCGGCGGCGTCATCGGCCGCAACGCAGGCGCCGGAAAGCAGCAGGGAAAGCGCGACACAGAGCGGGCGCGCGGCGGGAATGCGATCGCGACGGCGAAGCGCAGGAGAGCGTTGCATACGGGTTACCGGTCGTTTCGGAAGTCGCTGACGGCCTGCACGCGGCCGTTCGTCGATGCGAAGTCTCCGCGCGCGCGTGGCCCGCAAAAATGACCCGGATCAAATCCTGCAAAAGCGGATGAACAGGCGAACGAGCCGCTTGACCTATATCAAGGCGTGCGCGAGATGCGCTTCCTAATGTGCGACCAACGGCTGAGAAGCCATACGCAAGGCAAGCAACCCATGATTCGGGGAACACGGAATCTGCTGCATTACGCACTGGTATGTGCATTGGGTCTTGGCGCACCGGCGGCGTTCGCCGCGAACAACGACGTCGCGCCGCCGACCGAAACCATCAAGGCCGTGCTGACCGCACCGCCGATGGTGCCGCCGCCGACCAATCGCAGCGCGCCGGCGAAGGTGACGGTCGATCTGGAAGTGATCGAGAAGGAAATGCGCCTGGCCGACGGCGTGACGTACAACTTCTGGACCTTCGGCGGCACGGTGCCGGGCAGCTTCATCCGCGTGCGCAAGGGCGATACGGTCGAGTTCACGCTGAAGAACGCACACGACTCGCACATGCCGCACAACATCGACCTGCACGCGGTGAGCGGGCAGGGCGGCGGCGCCGAGGCGACCTTCACGCTGCCCGGCCACAAGACGCGCTTCACCTTCACCGCGCTCAATCCCGGCCTCTACGTCTACCACTGCGCGATGCCGCCGGTGGGGATGCACGTCGCCAACGGCATGTACGGCCTGATCCTGGTCGAGCCGCCGGAAGGCCTGCCGAAGGTGGACAAGGAGTTCTACGTGATGCAGGGCGATTTCTATACCGAAGGCAAGCACGGCGACCCGGGGCTGCAGGCATTCGACCTGGAAAAGGCCATCGACGAGCATCCGACCTACGTCGTGTTCAACGGTTCGGAAGGTTCGCTGACCGGCGACAACGCGCTGACGGCGAAGGCGGGCGAGACGATCCGCATGTACGTCGGTAACGGCGGCCCGAACCTGGTGTCGAGCTTCCACGTCATCGGCGAGATCTTCGACAAGGTCTACACCGAAGGTGGTTCGAAGTACCAGGAGAACGTGCAGACCACGCTTGTTCCGGCCGGGGGTTCGGCCATCGTGGAGTTCAAGGCGGATGTGCCGGGCAACTTCGTGATCGTCGACCACAGCCTGTTCCGCACCTTCCACAAGGGCTCGCTGGGCATCCTGAAGGTCGATGGCGCGAAGGATCCTGCGATCTATAGCGGCCAGCAGGCCAGTGAGGAATATCCGGCGCCTGCGGCCCACGCGGGCGGTCACTAGAAACGGCGCCGAGGAGGGCAACGACATGCTTGCCGCTTCCATCTTCGCCATTGCGCTGCTGGCGGGCGCATCGCCGGCACCATCCCGCGGATTCGTGGAAATTGCCGGCGGCACTTTCCAGTCCACCGTGCGCTACGACGGCGACGACGGAAAGCGTTCCGTCGCCGCGTTCGCGATCGCCACCCACGCGGTTACCGTGCGCGAGTTCGACGAGTTCGTGCGGACGTACCCGCAGTGGGCGCGCGATCGCGTACCGTCGCTGCTCGCCGATTCGGGCTATCTCGCCAATTGGTCGCACGCCAACCCCGATGCGCCAGCCACGCATGTGAGCTGGTTCGCGGCCGATGCGTACTGCAAGTCGATCGGAATGCGGTTGCCCGACTGGGACGAATGGGAGTACGTCGCCGCCGCCGATGCCACGCGCGGCGACGCACGTGGCGACAACACATGGCTCCGTCGCACCTTCGAGGATGGAACGCCGCGCGCGATGGATGCGCGCAGTGGCGCAAGCGCGAATATCCACGGCGTATCCGGCATGCACGGCGCTACCTGGGAATGGGTCGGCGACTACGCCACGCTGATGGGCGATGCGGACAAGCGCGGCGCGGAGAACGGCGACCGCCTCCAGTTCTGCGGCGCCACCGGATTGTCGTTCGCCAATCGCGACGATTACGCCACCCTCAAGCGGGTCGCCCTGCTGTCGGCGATGGAGCCGCGTAGCACGCTGGGCAACCTGGGTTTCCGTTGTGCACGGAGTACGCCATGAAGTTGTTGTTGCGAAGTCTTTTCGCCATCGCGGTGTCGCTGGTCGCGTCGACGTCTGCAATCGCCGCACCGCCAGCGCTTCCAGGCGATTCGGTTTACCAGGTGGAGGCGAGCGTCGTCGATCAGGACGGCCGCGCATACGCATGGCAGGCGCTGCGCGGCCGGCCGCGGGTCGTGACGATGTTCTACGCGCATTGCCATCTGATGTGCCCGTTGATCATCGCCAGCGGCAAGTCCTTGCAGGGTAGTCTCGATCCGCGCCAGCGCGAGGAGCTCGGATTCGTCTCGATGACCCTCGACCCCGCACGAGACACGCCGGCCGCGTTGCTGGAGGTCGCGCAGATGCATCGCCTGGATGATCACTGGCGCCTGCTGCGTCCCGGCGACGCCGACGTGCGCACGCTGGCGGCCGCGTTGGGCATCCGCTATCGCGCGCAGCCCGACGGCACGTTCAACCACACCAGCGTGCTGATCCTGCTCGATCGCGACGGACGCATCGTCGCACGCAGCGAGGTCACCGACCTCACGCCCGATCCACGCTTCGTCGCCACCGTGCGCGAGTACCTGGCCGGCGCGTCCGCGTCCGGTTCCAACTGAACCTGCCGAACCACCACGACACAGGAAATCCACCATGAAGCTCATCACCCGTTCGCTCCTCATCGCCGGCCTGCTCGGCGCCGCCGGATTCGCACAGGCGGCCGGCAACTGCACCGTCGCCATCAAGGGCGACGACGCCATGAAGTTCGACATCAAGGAAGCCACCGTTTCCGCATCGTGCCCGACGATCACCATCGAGCTCACCCACACCGGCAAGATGCCCGCCGCCGCGATGGGGCACAACGTCGTCGTGTCCGCCACGAAGGACATGGACGCCGTGGCGCGCGACGGCATCAAGGCCGGCGTGGCCGGCAACTACATCAACAAGGCCGACCCGCGCGTGATCGCGGCGACCACGCTGATCGGCGGCGGCCAGAAGACCAAGGTCACCTTCCCGGGCAAGAAGCTCGCCGTCGGCGGCGATTACAGCTTCTTCTGCAGCTTCCCCGGTCATTCGATGCTGATGAAGGGCAAGCTGACCGTCACGAAGTAAGCGCATCGGGCCGTTCGTTCGCGAGCGGCCTTTCGCTTCATGTATTGGGAGACCTCATGGAATTCAATGTAACCATCGACACCCGTAATGCCGACCTCGCACGGATCGACGCGTCGCTGCGTGAAGTCGATCCGGCCGCGGTGGTGGATGCGCGAAACAGTGGACTGCGCATCGCGGGGGCGTTCGATGTTCCCGTCCTGGTGGCCGTGCTTCGTGAAAGCGGATTCGACCTTTCCGAGCGGGATGTCGAGCAGGTGCCTTCGGTTTGTTGCGGAGGCTGCGGCGGGTAGCCGTTGCGTCAACTCGAGCGCAAGCCGTGACGGTTCCCGGATGCGCTTCGCTTACCCGGGCTACATGGCGCTTTCGTAGCCCGGGTAAGGCCAAAGGCCGCACCCGGGTTCACGGCGCTCGTCGTTCGCCGGAAGGCGGGGCATCCTTTGCAATGAGCGGCGCAGGCGTCTCCGCTTTTCCGGCAAGCCGCCGACGAAACAGCGCGACGCGCGCAAGCAGCAGCGTCGTCACCGGCACCGTGATCGCCAGGAAGATCGGGATCAGCAACGGATGCAGCGCCAGTCGGCCTTCCAGCACCGAGAAGTAGAGCGCGCCCGCGAGCGCCACGCACCAGCTGCCGACCGTATACGTCAACGCGGGCGGATGCATGCGCAGGAAGAAGCCCGGCAGGCGCAGGAAACCCATCGCCCCGATCACGACGAACAGTCCGCTTGCCACCAGCAGCAGCGCGACCACGGCCTCGACCCAGAACGGAACCGCGTTCATTCGATCACCTCGCCACGCAGGATGAACTTCGCCATGCCCGCCGAACTGACGAAACCGAACAGCGCGATGAGCAGCGCCACTTCGAAGTAGCGATCGCTCTGGTGGAAGATGCCCGTCACCAGCACCACGAGCATCGCCTGGAAGTACAGCAGGTCCAGCGCGAACACGCGGTCCTGCGCGCGCGGGCCGCGCAGCAGGCGCACGAGCACCATCACCGAAGCCACCGCATAGCAGCCCAGCGTGAAGGCGATGGCGTAGAACAGCAGCGGGCTCATTCGAAGATCTCCCGTAACGGCGCTTCGTAACGCGACTTGAAACGATCCACGAAGTCGGCCTCGTCCGGCGCATCCCACACATGCAGCAGCATCGCGCTGCGGTCCACCGCCAGTTCCGACCATACGGTGCCGGGCACGATCGAGGTCACCATCGACAGAACCGCGAGGCCCACCGGATCACGCAGGTCCAGCGGGATCACGACGAAGCGGTAAGCCGGCTTGTGCCAGCGCCAGCGCAGCACGCCCCACGCGACGACGAAATTGGAATGCACCACGTCGCCGCAGACCAGCAGCGTGTAACGCAGGATCGTGAACGGATGGCGCGCACGCGTCGGGTTCGGCCAGACGCTGGACACCAGCAACGGCACGAGGAGCGCGACGATGAGTCCCAGCACGATCTGCGCCGCGCTCGTGCTGCGCGCCAGCAGCAGCCAGATCGCGAGCAGTGCGACCGACAATCCGGGCAAGGGCACGATTCTGCGCAGCATCGTCATCGCGCCTCGCTCTGCGAATAGTCGGGCGTGGTCGGGCCCGGGCGGGGCGGCGTATCGAAGACCGCTTCGACGTACGGACGCGGCGCATGCAGGTAGGCGGCCGTCGCGCGCGTGTAGCGCAGCACCGGTTCGGCGAACGCGGTCAGCAGCAGGCACGCGACGACGAGTACGAGGATCGAGCCGCTTTCGGCCAGCTTGAGCCGCGGCGCGAAACGTCCGCCCTTCGACCAGAAATGACGGATGCCTGCGCGCACCAGCGAGATCGTGGTGAACAGGCTGGAGACCAGCAGCAGCGCGACCAGGATCCAGGTCGAGGTGGGAATCGTGCTGGCGCCGTCGTCGCCGACGATCGCGGTAAGGATCGCCGCCTTCGACAGGAAGCCCGAAAGCGGCGGCAATCCCGCGACCAGCAACGCGCAGGCCATGTACGTCAGGCCCAGCGCCGCGATGGACACCGGCACCGCGCGGCCCACCAGAGGAAGCGCTTCGTCGTCGAGGTTGTCGTCCTCGTCCGGCAGGTTGTCGTAGGCGGGGTTCTGCGCATGTTGTTCGGAACGCGTGCGCTGCACCGGTTCGACCATCAGGAACAATGCGCTCACCGCGAAAGTAGAGCTGACCAGGTAGAACAGCGCTGCCGACGTCGCCGCGACGGAACCGGTGGCGAACGACGCCAACAAGGTTCCGGACGTCACGATGACGCAGAACGCGGCGATGCGATCCAGTCGGATCGACGCAAGCACGCCGATCGCGCCGAACGCCAGCGTCGCCAATCCTCCGGCCAGCAGCAGTGGGCCGCCGAACTGCGTGGAGGTGACGGCATCGGCCGGGAACAGCAGCATCCACAGCCGCAGCACCGAATACAGGCCCACCTTCGTCATCAGCACGAACAACGCGGCGACCGGCGCACTGGTCGCGGTGTAGGCGGGTACCAGCCACGCGTTGAGCGGCCACACGGCAGCCTTGATCAGGAAGGCCATCGCGAGAATCGCCGCGCCCGCATGCAGCAGGCCGCGATCGCCCGGCGGCACCAGCGCCACCTTTGCCGCGACGTCAGCCATCGATAGCGTGCCCATCACGCCGTAGAGGATCGCCAGGCCGATCAGGAACAGCGAAGACGCGAGCAGGTTCACCGCGATGTAGTGCATGCCGGCGCGCACGCGCGGCCACCCTGAGCCATGCAGTTGCAGGCCATACGACGCGGCGAGCATCACTTCGAAGAACACGAACAGGTTGAACAGGTCGCCGGTGAGGAAGGCGCCGTTGATGCCCATCAGCTGTATCTGGAACAGCGGGTGGAAGTAGGAACCCTTGCGCGCCCAGCCGGCCGCCGCGTACAACGCCGCGCCCACGCCGACCACGCCCACCACCGTCAGCATCAATGCCGACAAGCGGTCCGCGACCAGCGCGATGCCGAATGGCGCGGCCCAGTTCGAGGTGAGGTGGACCGCGATCGCATCAACGCCAGCAGCATGGTTGAGCCGCCACAGGAGCGCGATCGCCACGATCAGGCCGGCGAACGCCGCCATGATGTTGATGAGCGAGCCCAGGCGGCGGCGCGAATCGCCGACCAGCAAAAGCACCGCCGCCGCGATGAGCGGCAGGACGATGGGAACGACGATCAGTGGCGCGAACGATGGATTCATTCGTCGTCCCGTTCGCCGTCGACGTGGTCGGTGCCGCTGAGCCCGCGCGCCGCGAGCAGCACGACCAGGAACAGCGCCGTCGTCGCGAAGCCGATTACGATCGCGGTCAGCACCAGCGCCTGCGGCATCGGATCGCTGTAGTTCTGCAGATCAGCGGCCTGGCCGGGCGTCACGATGGGCGGATGGTCGATCGACAGGCTGCCCATGCTGAAGATGAAAAGGTTCACCGCGTAGGACAGCAGCACGAGTCCCATCACGACCTGGAACGTGCGCGGCCGAAGCACCAGCCAGACGCCGGCACCACCGAGCACACCGATGACGAGTGCGAGCAGGACTTCCATCAGGGGCCTCTCGATTCTGCAGGAGTGTCGGTGGGATGTTCGGCGGGATGCACGGCAGGCGCCTGCTTGCGGATCGACTGGTGCGCCAGTGCCGTGAGGATCAGCAGCGTCGAACCCACCACCACGCCAAGCACGGCCAGATCGAACAGCGCCGCACTGGGAAGGTGGATCTCGCCGAGCATCGGCAGCGTGACGTGCGCCGTATGGCTGGTCAGGAACGGGTAGCCCACCGCCACCGAACCCAGTCCGGTGATCGCGCCGATCAGCAGGCCGATCGCGATCCACCGCGCCGGCCGCACGTTCGTGCGCGCTTCCACCCATCGCGTGCCCGAGACGATGTACTGCATCAGCAGCGTGATCGACACGATCAGGCCGGCAACGAAACCGCCGCCGGGTTCGTTGTGGCCGCGCAGCAGGTAGTGCACGGCGACAACCAGCGACACCGGCATCAGCAACCGCGCGATGACGGACGGCACCAGCAGGTAACCGCGTGCGAATTCGTCGGAGCGGCGCGGCTTGAGCAGGTCCGTCGCCAGATCGTCGGGAACGGCGCGTTGCTGTTCCGGCTGCGCAATGCTTTCCGCCGGTGGACGGAAACGTCGCAGCAACGCGTACACCGTGAGCGCGACGGCGCCGAGCACGGTGATCTCGCCCATCGTGTCGAAGGCGCGGAAATCGACCAGCATGACGTTCACGACATTGCTGCCACCGCCGCCGGGCAGCGCGTTGCCGAGGAAGAACGGCGAGATGCTGTGCGGCGCCGGACGCGTGAGGAACGCGAACGAAAGCGTCGCCATGCCGCCGCCGACGATCACCGCCAGCAGCAGGTCGCGTGCGCGCCGCGCGCGATCGCGCAGCGGGATGCGTTCGCCCGGCGTCTGCGTGCGCATCGGCAGCCAGCGCAGTCCGAGCAGGAACAGCACGGTCGTCACCACTTCCACCACGATCTGCGTCAGCGCGAGGTCGGGCGCGGAGAACCACGCGAATGTCAGGCAGGTGACCAGGCCCGCGCCGCCCATCAGCGTGATCGCCACGAGCCGGTGGTACTTCGCCGCTACCGCCGCGCCGACGGCGCAGATCATGCCGATGATCCACAGCAGCACGAATGCGTTCGATGCCGGCACGCGCGGGCGATCGCCCCATGCGAGCGGGAAACCACGCGACGCGGCCAGCGCCAGCAGCACGGTCGTGGCGATCACGATGAAAAGCTGCGGCTGGAGGTTGCGCGTTGTGCTCAGATCCAGCACGTCGCGTGCGCCACGCGTGACGGTGAGGAGCACCGATTCGAACAGCTCGCGCCCGTTCCATCGCGAGATCAGCGGCGGCAGCTGCAGGCGGCCGCGTTCCTGCATCCCGCGCAACCAGAGGTAGCCAGCGATGCCGCCGCCAATGGCGATCAGGCTCATGATCAGCGGCAGGTTGAAGCCGTGCCACAGCGCGAGGCTGTAGTAGGGCAGCTTTCCGCCCACCACCGGGAGCGCCGCCGCATCGAGCACTGTGCCGATGGCGAACGTCGGCGCCACGCCGACGAACACGCACGCCGCCACGAGGAAGAAGATCGGCATGCGCATCCAGCGCGGGGCTTCTTCCGGCGTTCGCGGCAGGTCGGTGGAAGGCGGGCCGAAAAAGATGTCGTAGCCGAAGCGCAGCGAATACACGACCGCGAACAGCGAGGCGACCGTCGCCAGCACCGGCAGCGTCCATTCGATGGTGGGCGACGCCTGGAGGAACACCGTCTCGGAGAAGAACATCTCCTTCGACAGGAACCCGTTGAGCAGCGGCACGCCGGCCATCGCCGCGGTCGCCACCAGCGCGAGCGCACCGGTGCGCGGCATCGCACGGATCAGGCCGTTGAGACGGCGGATGTCGCGCGTTCCGGTTTCGTGGTCGACGATGCCGGCGGCCATGAACAGCGACGCCTTGAACGTCGCGTGGTTCATGATGTGGAACACGGCCGCGACGGCGGCGAGCGGACTGTTGAGGCCGAGCAGCAGCGTGATCAGGCCCAGGTGGCTGATCGTGGAATACGCGAGCAGCCGCTTGAGGTCGTTCTGGAACATCGCCAGGTACGCGCCCAGCAGCAGCGTGATGCCGCCCGCGCCGCCGATCAGCCAGAACCACCAGTCCGTGCCCGACAACACCGGCCACATCCGTGCGAGCACGAACACGCCGGCCTTCACCATCGTCGCCGAATGCAGGTACGCCGAGACCGGCGTCGGTGCCGCCATCGCGCGGGGCAGCCAGAAATGGAACGGGAACTGCGCGCTCTTGGTCAGCGCACCGATGGCGATCAACACCAGCGTGACCGGATACAGCGCGTGTGCGCGGATCAGATCGCCCGATGCCAGCACCACGTCGAGGTCGAAGCTGCCCGTGATATGCCGCAGCAGGATGACACCCGCGAGAAGGCACAAGCCGCCCGAGCCGGTCACGATCAGCGACATGCGCGCGCCGCGTTGCGCATCGGTGCGGTGGTACCAGTAGCCGATCAGCAGGAACGAGGCGAAGCTGGTCAGCTCCCAGAACACCACCAGCTGCAACAGGTTGCCGGACATCACGACGCCGAGCATCGCGCCCATGAAGGCCAGCAGCATCGAGTAGAAGCGCGCGGCCGGATCTTCCGGCGACATGTAATAGCGCGCGTACAGGCACACCAGCACGCCGATGGCCGAGATCATCACCGCGAACATCCACGCGAATCCGTCGAGGCGGAACACGAGGTCCAGGCCTATCGACGGCATCCAGTGGATCGTTTCGCGGACCGTGCCGCCGTCGCGGATCATCGGGAACGATGTCAGCAACGTCGCGGCGATGACGAGCGCGATCAGCCCGGCGAGACCTGCGATCAGCGTGCGCGAGCGAGTCGGCAGGACGGCGGCGAGGACGCTGCCGATGAAGGGGAGGGCGACGAGCCAGGCCAGCGACATCGCTCAGCCGCCCATGTCGTGGGGAAAGGCGCGCGTCATCCGCGACCGCCCCTGACGGCACGCACGATGAGCACATCGCCCGGGATCGTGTCGATGATCAGGCGTGAGCTTCCCACCACCGCATCGAACAGCAGTCCGCGCGGGTGTGCGCCGATCACCGTCAGGTCCGCTTCGAGTTCCTGCGCATGCCCACGCAGCACGATGGACGGGGAGCCCGCGTCCACGCGCAGGCGGATAGTCGCGCGAACCTCGGGCGGCAAGTCCGTGTCGTCCAGATGTGCGCGCAGCCGCGCGAGTTGTTCGTCCGCCCATTCGCGGCTTTCGCGTGGCACCAGGCCGGAGTAGGGCATCGAGTACGCATGCACGAATGCGATCTGCGCACCCGAGAACCATCGCGCCGACCGTGCCAGCGCCTGCTGCGATTCGTCGGTGAAGTCGGTGCCGACGACCAGTTGCCGGTACGGACCATAAGGCCGATCGCGCACCGCCAGCACCGACACCGGCGAGCTGCGCACGACGTAATCCAGCGCGTCCTCGATGGGCCCCAGCAGTCGATCGCGGTTCTCGCCCATGACCACGAAGTCGCAGCCTTCGCGCTCCACGGTCGCGAGGATGGCGCGGGGCACCGGCCCCTCCTCGATGTGCACCCGCGCCTGCACCTGTTCGCGCGTGAGCATGCGGCGCAGCTGCGCCAGCGCCTCGGCACGCGGGTCCGGACGCGCACGCAGGTACGCATCGGCATCCACGCCGACGGGAATCGAGGGCGGCATCGCGTCCACCGCATGCACCACATGCAGTTCGGCGCGCCACAGGCTGCACAGCTGCACCGCGCGGTCGAACGCGCGGTCGGCACGGCTGGAGAGATCGGTGGCCAGCAGGATGCGACGCGGAATCGCCGCACTTGCGGAAGGTTGGAGCATGGCAGACCTCGTCGTCTGACCGTCGCGGGCGTGGCCGCTCCGGAGTGCTAAGGAGGTGTCGCCCCACTGTAGCCTGCGGGTGCGGATTCGCGCCAGCACCGAACCGGTCTGATCGCAGGGGCCCGTCGCTGCGCGTCCAATCGCAGCGGGTCGTTTGTGCATGACCTGGTGCAGCCGGCTCAGCGGTTTCACCAGATGCGCGCGTCGAATCCCGCCGGATGAGAGCGTTCGCGATCGGCCGTGCGTTCGTCGCGGCGCAGCGCATGGGTCAGGTCGAGTCCGCTCGCGTCGACCAGCACAGGATTCCCATCATGGTAGACCGTGACGGCGATGGCCCGAGTGGCGCAGCGCCGGCACGGTCGCACCCGCCGCTCTGCGTTCTGCTTTTGCGTGCATATGAAATGTGCGACGCAGATATCGTTCGCGAGTTCTTCGCATTGATGCGCTTCGCACGGCGTCGAACACTCGCCCACGGAGCCTCAAATCTCCGCACACGTACAGCGGTTCCCACCTCCGTGATATCCGGTGGGTTTTTTGTGCCCGCACTCTCGGGGCGCAAACTCGACGTGTCGTTCTGCGTCGGGAGGGGGCGTCGATACAACACCCGAAAGGGGAAAGCCGCCCGCCGTCTGTACGCGGATTTGAGCCTCCCGACATCCTTGCGGTGCATCCGCAAGCCTTTCCGTAGTCAAAGGAGCGACACATGCGAAAGCAACGCCGACCGGCGCCGAGCCGGACGCCCTGTTATGTCCTGAGCGACGGCGCGCGCAACAACCTGGTCCATGCACGCGACCACCTGTTGTTGCTCGCCCGGATGAGCGCCGCGTGCATCCAGCACAACGCCGAGGAACTGGACCCGTCCCCGGAAGCATTGGTGACCATCTTCCAGCGCCTGTGCGACGACGTGGACCGCGCCCTGCGCGACATGAAGTTCCACGTCATCAGGACCAGCGAGCTGGGGTAGGGGAGCGAGCTTCCGAAGACGCACGAGCGCCCGCGTGCGAAGTTCGGCTGGCGTACCCGCCGGCCGTGACGTGCGTCCTGGTCGCGCTTGGCTACTGACTGTGTGGACGACACGAAGCTGCCGGCACGACTGGCGCGCCTCGTCGGACCCGCGATAGCCTATGCCTCGGTACCGCCGCGCTGGGGAGCGCGACGCACCTCCACGTAGACCTCCATCCCTGCTGCGTTCGCCGGCGGTTCGCGGTGTGCGTGCGGCCGGTCGTCTGTGTGGCTCTCCGGACATTCGCCCGCTCGATCTCGACAAGGAATTCCAGATGCGCAGTTGCCTTCTCGCTGTTGCCTTGATGCTCTCGTTGCCTGCGGTGGCGAAAGACACGCCGCAGGATCCGGCGCAGCTTGCCCGTACGCATGGCTATGTCCACATCGCGTTTCCCAAGGGCGGCGGCGATGCGCTGGTGGTAAGCCCGGTCGCGGGTGGCAAGGATCTGAAAATCGACACGCCCGCGGCCGTGCCGCCCGTCGCGAACGCGCTTGCGTACGGCAAGTGGCTGCCGGCAGGGACGTACCGGATCACAGGTTGGGGCGCGCTGAAGTGGGAGAACGGACCGCAGTTCGAAGTGAAGGCCGGACGGGCGACCGACATCGGCGATTTCACCGGCGTCAACGTCGGTGGCTACCAGATGGTGCTCGTGCCGATCCCGCATGCCGAAAACCAGTCGACGTATGCGGCCGCCACGAAGTCCTTCGCCGCGGTGTTGAGCGATCCGGCGCCGATTTCATTGTCGCTGTCGACGGTGTCGCCAGCGATGGTCATGGGGCAGAAGGGCAGCGGCCTGGGCCTGATCGTCGACCTGATGCTCGCCTACGACCGCAAGATCAACAAACCGTCAACGCAGGAGGCCATGAAGGCCGCGAAGGATCCCGCCGAATTCCTGCGATTGGCGCGCACGCTGGCGTTGCCCCTGCAGGACGAACCGGCGCGCACGTCCGATGGCGCGATGTACTTTCCCGCGGACTTCGGCCAGCTGCGCAAGCGTACGCCCGATGGCCAGTGGAGCAATGTCGGGATCGATACGCTGCGACAGATCCTTGCGGTGGAAGAGGCGGACGGTCGCCTGCTTGCCGGTAGCGACGACGGCCACATCCGCGAAAGCCTCGACGACGGCGCCACATGGCACGAAGTGAAGGCGCTCGGCGGCATGCAATCGATCGTCGATATCGATCATGCCGGCAACGCATGGGTGGTGACGACGATCGAGATGTTCGACGACCCCGACGCGCCGCGCGGCGGTGGCCTGGTCGTCGCCATGAAGGGCGCGAAGTCGGCTCGGCTACGTGTATACAAGGGCAGCCAGCCCGACCTGGGCGATCTGATGTTGTCGCGCGAATTCGTCCTGGCGCCCAGGGATCTGGTCGGTTGGCAGGGCGCACGCGGACAACTGGTGGACGGTTACTACCACCTGACGGCGGGAACATCGCTGCAGCGCCTCGACGTGGCTACGGGGCAGTGGAAGACGACGACGCCCAATGAACGCATCTCGTCGCTGCGAGTCGATCCGTCTTCCGGCGTGTTGACCGCGCTGTGGAGCCAGGGCGCGTTCTCGAAGGTGTTCGTCTCGTCCAATCGTGGCGACAGGTGGGACCAGATCGGCCGCCCGCCCTACATCATCTTCGACGTGCAGATGGACACGCAGAACAGCGGATGGGCCAGCCGCTGGAACATGGGGGCGTTCGGAGGCACCTGGGAAACCTACGCCTTCGAGCCCGCGAAGAACGACTGGAACAAGTCCGGAGAAGCGCCGTTCAACTGCAAGCTGATGCGCGTGGCGAAGGACGTCCCGGTGCTGTGCCTGGCGCCCGACGCGAGCATCCTCGGCCTGCATGCGGGCAAGTGGGAGGCCGAGTTTTCGGCGATGTGAGGGTTGCTCGCGGATCCGAAGCGCGTCGATGCCTCGGAGCGTGCGTTTTCAGGCATTCCTTGATGCACCATCTCCCAGGGGATTGAAATGAACGAACATCGCTTGTCGGGAATGAAGTACATGGCGGCCGGCATTGCTGTCTCGGCGGCCTGGATTCTGGTGTTCAACTGGCTTCATGCGCAGGGTTATTCCGTGCGCATCTGGGGTGCGGGATGGGGCGTTCCCGGTGCCATTGCGATGATCGGTGCCGTCAAGGTCGCCACGGCCGCTCCCTTCTCCGAAACCAACGCCCGGTGGGAAGCCATGGCCTCGTGGAAGAAGACGGTCTACGGCTTCGGTCTGATGGGCCTGGGCTTTGCACTGGTGTGTGGGGTCATCGCCACCTTCATCTACCTGTCCGAGTAGCGCATCGTCCTCGCCGCAACCGGCTCTTGCCTCGGCTGGATGGTTCGCTGCGCCGCGTTCGCCTACGATTGGCTGCGAGGGGTGTTTGATGTCGCGAGAGGGCACGATCGCGATCCAGCGAAGTAACTTTCAAGGACGATCGACTCCATGGAATCCACTGATCGCGGCCATCTCGAAGACATGGCCTCCAAGCTCGTTGAACTCGGGTTCCATGCCCGGTTGATGATGGATGGCGATACTCCGCTGCTGTTTGCGCTCGGTATCGGCAAAACCCATTCCGTGGATTTTCGCCGCCGGGAGGGACGTCTCGTCCTCGAATTCTGGCGCGGATATCCGGATGACGACTTCATCGGAAGCCAGACGGTCGGGACGTTTCGCGAAGCGCTCGAAGCCATCCCGCCCTGGCTCTCCAGGGACGAACGAATCTGCTAGAGCAGACGGCCCCCTCATCCGTCGATCACTGCCGCGAGCCGGCCAGGATATTGAAAGGCGCACGCATGTCCGGGTTACAAGTCACCAGCGACGATGTGGGTGGTCGTTCCCACGTCTGGAAATTGGCACCACTGGACCCGGCCGGCGCAGCGAAAGCGGCGCGGCAGATAGGGCATCCCTGGTATCGATGCCAGGCGCTGTCGCGCGCAGCCGAGTTCCATGATGGTGCCAAGCGCCTGCGGTTGCTCGATCTGGCGCTGCATGCCGCACGCGAACAGAGTGAGCCCAACCGCATCGTGAAGGTGTCGTCGTGGCCGATGCGGGTGCTGGCCGGATGCGCATCCGATCGGGCGGAGCAGGCAATCCACGAGCTCATCGAGATCGCCGCCTCGGAGCCGCACAATCTTCGAAGGGCAAACGCGCTGCAGGCGCTTGCCGCTTCCGTGCAAGGCAGTCCCGCGCTCTTGTCGCTGGTCGTTCCGGAGCTGGCCGCGGCAATCCTGGGTGGCGGCGGACGGCGCATGGACCGCGTCATCCGTGACACGTTCGAGCTGGTTCGCATGAGCAATCCCGAGCTGCTGCATCGCCTGGCGCTCCACCACAAGGCGAACCGGCAGCAGGAACGCCTTCTGGCAACATTGCGCTCCGTCGCACACGAGTAGGGCCGGAGACGAGGCGTGCGAGGCGGCCGGCAGGCAGCGCTCCGTGGCAACCCCATCCGCCTTCTTCGTCCGTTGGAAGGACGATTCCAGGCAAAGGGGAAGTGGACATGATCCGCATCGCGAGCTGGTTCGCCATCTTCACGACGGTGGTCCTGGCACTGGCCACCGTGTGGCTCGCCTCGCTGCCCCGTGATCCGTTTCGCCAGCCCGGGGTGTCGTGGAGCTGGGGCTTTCTGAGCGGTTACACGGTGCGCCTGCTGGATTCGGGCCGCTATGTCGATTCCAACTGGTGCGACATCTGCCCTGAGGAACGCTCGTTCGGAACGTGGCACGTCACGGCGGACGGCTATGAACTCGTCCCGGATTCCGGCAAGCCGCGCTGGCAGCTTCTGCGCGTCAGGCAGGATGGATGCGAGCGACTCATCGGGCCGCCGGTCATGCGCGGAGGCACGCCCGTGTATTTCCGCCGGGAAGGCGATGACTGCGTGCCTAGCCGTCATGCCGCAGAGCCGATCGGTTCGTGCAGGCCCGAGGGGCCCGGAAGTGGACATTCGTAACCGCTGACCTTCACGGCTCCTTGACATTGCCGGGAGCATCTACGGTCCGCGCATGGCGCACTCCCTCGCGGCGTGGAGACCCCACATGGAAGGCCTCGGAAGAAGGGCGACGGTGCTGGTGGTGGACGACAATCCGGCCATTCGCCTGCTCCTCGGCGAGTTGCTGGAGCCTGCGTATCGCGTGTTGAAGGCCGAGACGGGAACGGAGGCCATCGCCGCACTGCAACAGGATCGGCCGGACATCATCCTGCTGGATGTGATGCTTCCGGACGGAACCGGCTTCGAGATCTGCCGCCGCATCAAGGCCGACGCAACAACGCGCGATATCCCGGTGATCTTCCTCACCACGCTGGACGACGTGCAGGAGCAGGCGCGCGGCCTTGCGCTGGGCGCGGTGGACTACGTCACCAAGCCGGTGCATCCACTGCTGCTGATGGCTCGTCTCACCGCGCATCTTCGCGCGAAGGAGGCGGCGGACCTTCTGCGCGATCGCGAAAGCTTCCTCGAACGCGAAGTCGCCAGACGCACGGCCGATGCGCTGCGCGCGCAGGACGTGACGATCCTCGCGTTGACGTCGCTGGGCGATGCGCGCGACGACGAAACCGGCAGCCACAGCCGTCGTACCCGCCACTTCGTGCGTGCGCTCGCGCAGCGCCTGAAGGACCACGACCGTTTCGGTGCCGACCTCGACGACACCACGCGCGAGCTGCTGGTGCAGTCCGCGCCGTTGCACGACATCGGCAAGATCGGGATCCCGGACCACATCCTGCGCAAACCCGGACGCCTGACAGCGGAAGAGTACGAAGTGATGAAGACGCACCCGAGGCTGGGGCGCGACGCGCTGCAACGCGCGGAAGATGCGCTGGGCGTGGAAGTTCCATTTCTGCGCCTGGCGAAGGAACTGGCGTATTGCCATCACGAGCGCTGGAACGGAAGCGGTTATCCCGAAGGGCGGCGAGGCGATGCGATCCCGGTATCGGCGCGGCTGATGGCGGTGGCCGACGTCTACGACGCGTTGACCAGCCGTCGCGCGTACAAGGACGGCATGCCGCACGCGCAGGCGGCCGCGTTCATCGTCGAGCGACGCGCGATCGATTTCGATCCCGATGTCGCCGACGCATTCATGGGTTTGCAGGACGAGTTCCAGGCCATCGCGCGGGAATTCGATACGGACGACGCGGCGGCCAGCCCTTCGCCCGTGCATCACTAGGCATCGTCGAGCGGAGGCGCGGCCATGCACGGATTGCTCGAACGGCTCGAACGCCTGCCGCTGGCACGGCGGCTGCAGCTCGGGTTCGGTGGAATGTTGCTGCTGGTCATGCTGATGGGCGGTTACGCGCTGACGATGAACCGGCAGCAGATGGACCGCATCAGCCGGCTGTACGACATGGACCTGGTCGGGCTGCTTCACGTCGAATCCGCGCGCGCCGCGTTGGCGGACATGCGCCAGTACCTGCGGCAGGCGGTGATGGTGGCAACGCCTTCGCAGCGAAGCGAGGCGCTGCGCCAGTTCGCCGAAGCCGAGTCGCGAGTGCGCAGGGAGATGGAAGCGGCGCGCCCGCTGATCTATCGCTCGTCGGTGCGATCCCGACTGCGCGAATACGACACGGCCTTCGCCGACTACCGCAGCCAGGCCATCGAGATCGTCGCGGACCTTCGCGATTCCACGATGGAGAATGCGGCGGCGCTTGCCGCCAACCGCCTGTCCTCGCCCGGCTTCCAGCACAGCGCGGAGCGCGCGCGTGAGGCGCTGGAAGCCATTTCCGATGCCAAGCGCGTCGGCGCCGACCGTGAAGTCGCGTTGGCCGATGCGCGCTATCGCAACGGAATGCGCGCCACGCTCGCGCTGTTGATCGCCGGGTTGTTCGCGGGCGTGCTGTTCGGTGCGCTCATCAGCCGTTCGATACGGCGGCCCGCCGAAGGCCTGCGCCGCGCACTGGATGCGCTCACGCGGGGCGACCTCGACGCCACCGTTCCCTACACTGCTTACGCGAACGAAACCGGATTCCTCGCCCGCGCCATCGAAGGCATGCAGGCGCAGGCGCGACAGGTGGTCGGCCAGCGATGGGTCAAGACGCAGCTGGCGGCCATCAGCAGCGAACTCCAGTCGGCCGGTGACCTGCAGGAGCTGCTGCAGCGGTTCTTCGCGCAGCTCGCGCCGCTGCTCGGCATCGGACGGGGCGCGTTCTACGCGAACCACGCGGACCAGCATCTGCAGCGCGGCGGTACTTACGCGGGCGATGGTGCCCCGGACGTCATCGCGTTCGGACAGGGGCTGGTCGGCCAATGCGCGCTGGACCGCAAGCCGATGCGGCTGGCGCCCGCGCCGGAGTCGTACCGGCCCATCGAATCCGCGGTGGGATCGAGCCTGCCCGCGCAGGTGCAGGTCCTTCCGCTGGTGCGCCGCAAGCGGCTGCTGGGCGTGCTCGAACTGGCCTTCCTCACCGAGCCCGACGCCGCGCAACGCGAACTGCTGGGCGAGGTGATGCCCGTGCTCGCGATGAACCTGGATATCCTCAAGCGTTCGCTGCGCACGCGGCAGCTGCTGGAAGAAAGCCAGCGTCAGCAGGCGCTGCTGGCCGAACAGGCCGCGAGCCTCACCGCGCAGACGCGCGAGCTGGAAGCGCAGCACGAGACGATCCGCGCGGCCAAGGCGTGGTATCGCGGGATCATCGAATCCGCGCCGGACGGGATGATGATCGTCGACCAGCATGGCCGGATCCTGTCGTGCAATCCAAAGCTCGAAACCATATTCGGCTACGAACACGACGAGCTCGCCGGAATGTCCGTCGAGCAGCTGATCCCGGCGCCCTGGTCCGGCCACCATGCGGGCCTGCGCAGGACCTTCTTCAGCCAGGGCATCGGCCGCCAGATGGGCGGCACCAATGCCGACCTGCGCGGGATGCGCAAGGACGGCAGCGAACTGTCGGTGGAGATCGGCCTGTCGTTCCTGCCGGAACTGGAAGGACGCGGCGCCTGCGTGTGCGCTTCGGTGCGAGACGTCAGCCAGAGGCGCGCGATCGAGCTGGCGTTGCAGCGCAGCGAGGAGCGGCTGAGCTACATCCTCGACCACAGTCCCGTGAGCGCGGGCGTCGCGACCGCCAACGAGGTCCGCTTCGCGAACCCGGCCTTCGTGGAGCGCTTCGGGCTGCAGGTCGGCGACGATCCGCAACGCATCTACGTCAATCCGGAAGATCGCACGCGAATCCGCCAGCATCTGGTCCAGCACACGATCCTGTCGGGCATCCAGGTGAAGCTCTACGACCGCGACCGCCGCGAGCGCGACGTGGTGGCGACCTACCTGCCGGTCGACTACGACGGCGAGCCCGGCCTGCTGGCATGGTTCATCGACGTGACCGAGCAGAAGGCCGCGCAGGCGGCGATCGAGCATGCCAAGGACCTCGCCGACGAGGCGACGCGCGCGAAGAGCCATTTCCTCGCGAACATGAGCCACGAGATCCGCACGCCGATGAACGCCATCATCGGCATGAGCTACCTCGCGCTGCAGCTGGAGCTGGACGCACGGCAGCGTGGCTACGTCGAGAAGATCCATCGCGCGGCGAACAACCTGATGGGCATCATCAACGACATCCTGGACTTCTCGAAGATCGAAGCCGGGCAGATGAGCGTGGAGCAGGTCGAGTTCGATCCGGGCGAGGTGCTCGAACACGTCAGCAGCGTGGTGGGATTGAACGCAGAGCAGAAGGGTCTGGAACTCGTCTACCGCCTGCCGCCGGACCTGCCGCGCACGCTGCGTGGCGATCCGCTGCGGTTGGGACAGGTGCTGTTGAACCTGGTCAACAACGCGATCAAGTTCAGTACCCATGGCGCGGTCGTCGTGACGGTCGATCCGGTCGAACCGGCGCAGCCCGGAGACAAGGTGGACCTGCACATCCACGTGCAGGACCAGGGCGTCGGCATGACCGCCGAACAGCAGGCGCGCCTGTTCCAGTCGTTCTCGCAGGGCGATGCATCGACGACGCGCCGCTTCGGCGGCACCGGCCTTGGCCTGGCGATCTCGCGGCGGCTGGCCGAACTCATGGGCGGTACGATCCGCGCGGAAAGCGTGGTGGGCGAAGGTTCGACCTTCCATGTGCACGTGCGCGCCGGTGTCGTGCGCCACGCGTTGTCGCGTCCGGACGACGCGCGACTGGCCGGGATGCGGATGCTCTTGGTGGGCGGACGCGAAGCCTCGCGCGATGCGCTGCTGGCGATGGGGGAGGGGATGGGTCTCCAATGCACAGCGGTGCGCACGACGGATGCGGCCTTGCGCGCGCTTGCCGGAAGCGACGCTGCGCGCATCGTCATGCTGGACTGGGCATTGGCCGGCACGGAAGGAATGGACGCCCTGCGCCGCGTCGCCGATGCCGCGACCGATGGCGTGATCATCGCCGTGGCATTCGACGCGGAGGAAGCAGACGAAGCGGCGCGCAGTGCCGGTGTGTCGCTGGACCGCACGCTCGCCCGGCCGGTGACGCCATGGGCGCTGCGGGAGGCGATCACCGGTGCACTGGATTGCGAGCCCGCGCGCGAGCGGCACGACCGCTCCGTCGCCGGGCGCACGCTGGTGACCTCGCTCGTCGGTAGCCGCGTGTTGCTGGTCGAGGACAACGAACTCAATCGCGAGCTCGCGCAGGATCTGCTGCGACGCGCGGGGCTGGAAGTGGTGTGGGCCGCCAATGGTCGCGAGGCGGTGGACGTCCTCGAGGAAGATCCGTTCTTCGATGGCGTGTTGATGGATTGCCAGATGCCCGTGATGGACGGCTACGAGGCGACCCGCGTGATCCGTGACGAACTGGGCCTGAAGGAGATTCCGATCATCGCGATGACGGCCAGCGCGATGTCCGCGGACCGCGACGACGCCATCGCCGCCGGAATGAACGACCACATCGCCAAGCCCATCGACGTGCAGGCGATGCTCGCCACGATGGCGCACTGGATGGAGCCGTGCGATCGAAACGGGCCGGCGATTGCCGTCGAGCCGCCTGGCATTCCCGCGCCGTTGACGATCGACCGCGATGCCGGGCTCGCGACCTGCGGGCAGAACCCCGCGCTCTATCGCCGGCTGCTGCTGGGCTTCGTTCGTGATTACACGGATTTCGAATCGGCGTTCGCCACGGCGTGCCTGGGCGCCGACGCCGCGCTGCCGCGACGGCTTGCGCACAACCTGCGCGGCACCGCCGCCTGCATCGGTGCGCGGGAACTGGCCGAGCGCGCGAAGGCGCTGGAACTGGCCTGCGAACGCTGCGCCGCCGATGCCGAACGCGATGCGTTGCGGGATGAAGCCGTGTGCGCGCTGGAGCCGGTGCTCCGCGAACTGGCAGGGATGGAACTGGAAGCGGCGGCCTGACGCGACGGAACCCGGCGGGCATCGCCGGGTTCCATGGAGTGCCGATGCGCCGTCAGAAACTCATTCGCGGGCCGATGAAGTAGGCCACGTAATCATCGACGTACTTCACTTCGCCGTTGACGCCCCAGGTTTCGTTGAGCTTCACCTGCGCGCCGAGTCGAGCGTAGAACTCGCCATCGGCGCGGTCGTAGTCCTCGTAGCCGGCCAGCGCGTAGCCTTCCAGGTGGGAGGTCATCGCGCCACGAACGCCGGTCTCCACGTTCCAGCCATCGCGATCCACGCCGGGCACGTTGGTGTTCGCGACGCCGAAGTCATCGGTGTCGGCCTTCTGGTAGCCGACGCGCGCGAGCAGGTCGACCGCGGGATTGAGCGGATGGCGATAGCCGGCGCCAAGGTTCCACTGGTCGACGTCCACGCCGTCGACGCGGCCGGCGAGGGTGTCGAAGTCGTCGGTCTTCTGGCCGCTGTAGCCGCCGTAGACATGGAAGGCATCGTTGATCGCATACGAACCGTTGACGGCCCAGCCATCGGCATCGGGGCCGTTGTCGATGCTGCTTGCGGCGTATCCCGCTTCGACATACGTGTAACTGGGCTGCTCGTTCGCCAGCGCACTGGCGGGAATGGCGAACACGGCAAGAAGGGGCAGGAAACGCTTCATGGAACACAACCTCGAGTGGGGAAAGCGGAAGAAAGGCGAGCGCAATGACCAGGCGCGTGCGCAAGCACGCGGCCGGGGCAGGGAAGAGTCGGAATGAAATGTGTGACGCCGCGGCGCGAAGCTCGCGCCGGGCAGGCGGTCAGCGGGGACGATCGGTCAGAGGATGCCCGACCACTTCAGCCATCGACGGTACTGCGGACCGTCGGCATCCTGGTCGTCGTGGCTGGAACGTGGACCGCGCTCGTCGGGCGAGCAGTGGGGGTCGTTGGAAGCGACATGCCCGGCGATCGGGAGCAGCGGCAAGAAAGACATTGCCGGATTCGCCGGTGCGGAAACCTGGTACTGCATCAACTCGGACTGCCTTGCGGGAAACGCGTGGGTGGACGGCGCGCAATTATGCGAATCGTGGCGCAAGGCTTTGTGAAGGTTGGCGTCAGGAGATCACCCGGTTTTCACGGGGTGATCCGTGCGCCCGCGATCGCATTTGCGCGCGGCCGCGTGACCCATGGCGTGCTTCGTCCATGGGTCCGGAACGTAGCGGCTACCAGCTGAAGCCGGCACCCGCCGAAACGCTCTTTTCGCCGCCACCGAACGCCGCGCCAAGGGACACGCTTCCCCGATTGCCGATGATGCGTTGATAGCCGGCGGCGATGGCCTCCTGGCCGCCCTGCGCGCCGATGCCCACGCCGATGCGGTTGTTGCCGGTCAAGCCCGATGTGTTCATCGCCATGCCTGCATACGCACCGCTCATCGCGGCCATCTTGTCGATGCGGCGATCCATCTGGTTGAAGCGGTCGTCCACGTCCTTGCGCAGCGTGCCGAAGTTGTCCGCCAGGCCGGTGATTTCGGTGAAGCGCTGGTCGGTGTAGGTGTTGGCTGCGTTGAGCGTGGCCGTGTCGCCGGCATTTGCGTACTGCTGGGCGCTGCTCAGGGTTTGTGCGTCGCCTGCGTCGGCGTGCGCGCGGGCGGAATTCAACGTCGTCGCGGCAGCGGCGTCGGCGTAACCGTTCGCGGAGGCCAGCGTGGCGGCATTGCCCACGGCCATGTCGCCGCGAATCGCGGTTTCGCGCGTATCGGTGTAGGCGCCCGCGGATGCGAGCGTGGTGGCGTTGCTTGCGGCCATGTCGTTGCGAATCGCGGTTTCCCGCGTATCGGTGTAGGCGCCTGCAGATGCGAGCGTCGTCGCGTCGCCGGCGGCCATGTCGCTGCGAACTGCGGTTTCGCGCGAGTCGACGTACGCGCTTGCCGCGATCAGCGAGGTCGCGACGGCCGAATCGGCATGCGCATTGGCGGACGCCAGTGTCGCTGCGTCGCCAGTGTTCATCTGTCCCACATTGGCCGCATCCGTGTTTGCGGTGCCGGTCGCCACGTTGATGATGCGGCGCTGCGATGTGCTGGAGCCCACCGAGATCACGTTGGCCGCGCCGCCGTCCGTGCTGCCGGTACCCAGAGCTACCGAATTGCCGCCGTTCGCCGTTGCGTTCTGGCCGAGGGCGATGTTGCCGCTCGTACCTGCCGTGCCCGCCTGGCCGGAAAAGCCACAACAGCCGTACGCGCCCGTGCCGCCGATGCCCGCAGAGGCGCCGTTGCCCAGGGCGATGTTGTTGTTGCCGCCGCTACCGCCGGCACCGCCCGTGCCGCCTGCGGCTCCGTCGCCGGCGTTGCCGCCCGTGCCAGCGCGGGAGTCGATGCCGATCGCGAAATTGCCCGTGCCGCCGTTGCCACCCACGCCGCCGTTGCCGCCCGCGGTGCCATTGGCGCCGTTACCGCCGTTGCCGGCCTGGCTGTTCTCGCCGATGGCCGTATTCGCCGAGCCGCCCGTGCCTCCGGCGCTGCTGGTCAAACCGGGAATCGAGGCGCCCGCCGAGCCGGGCGTGCTCGCTTCGCTGCCGCTTCCGCAGGCCATGTCCTGGCTGGCGGCATTCTGGCTGCAAGGGTCGGTACCCGTGCCGCCCACCGCCTGCGCGGATGCGGGCGAGGGGGACAGCATCAGGAAGAAGGCGAACAACGGCGCGCTGGCGAACGCCAGTCGGGAAATAGCGAAGGAACGGCGCATGAGGATCTCCGGGCAACAGGACGCCGCGGAACATGCAGAGCCGCCCCCACGGCAGTGCGCGAGGATGCATGCGTTGCGCTCGGGCCGGTATCCACGAGATCAGGTAGGCGCCGTCTCCACGCGGGAATGCCGGTCTTCCAGGCGCACGGGAAATTCCAGCTGCAACCCGGTGCCCGAAGCGTCCGAATGGATACGCAACCGGCCGCCCAATCGGCCCGCACGCACGCGCATGCTCGCAAGTCCCGCGCCGCCCGCGTCCTTCGACGCCTGCGTCCCCATGCCTTGTCCGTCATCGTCGATGCGCAGGCGCAGCACGTCATCGATGCATTCCAGCCGCACAACCACGCGTCGCGCGCCGCTGTGCTTGAACACGTTGGTCAGCGCTTCCTGCATCAGCCGCAACAGATCGAGGCTGCGCGCGGTGCCGAGTTCGATGCCGTCCAGGCCTTCCACCTGCCAATGGCTGTCGATGTCCGCCAGTTCCATCAGGCGGCCCAGACGATGTCGCAGCGGTGCGAGCTGCGCGGCAAGATTGGCGTTCTCGCGCGCAGTGGAATCCACCACGAGACGCAGGTCGTCGCGCATCTCCTTCAGCACGTCGACGACCTTCGCCTTTGGCATGTCGTCGGGCACCTGCTCCAGCTGCGTGATGGCGCCGATCAGCGTGCCGCCGAAACCATCGTGCAGGTCGCGCACCAGTTGCAGGCGCTCGCCAGCGCGGCTGTGCGCGATCTCGATCGCATGCTGGCGCGAGAGCGTCTCGGCGAGACTCGACGTTGCCGCATCGACTTCGCGCTGCAACTCCGCATTGAAGCCCTCCATGCGACGCATCGCGATGACGAAGCGATACGCCAGCACGAAGCCGACGCCGATCAGGGTCAGTACCGAGGTCAGGCTGAGCAGATAGGTATCGCCGCGCACCCAGCCGAAGTAGAGGGCGAAGTCGTAGAACGACACCACCACCGGCGCGATGACGCACGCCGCCATCACCACGTAGTCCACGCGGCGCACGCGCCACGCGCGGATCAGGAACCAGCCGATGGCGATATAGAAGAACGCGCCGCCCAGCATGATCCATGGCGTTCGATGCGGTCCCATCCAGCCGGGCACGAGCGCCGCTGCCGCCAGGCCGGCCACGCACAGCGCACCCATGATGCGTTCCAGGCGCGGGTACCTTCTTTCGGCGTAGCGAAGAAGAAACATCGCGTAGCTTGCACCCGCCGCCACGTACATCGCGGCGATGAACGCCTGCCACGCGTCGGTGCTCGGGAAAGGCCAAGTGCTCGTGGCGATGAAGTTCGCGCCGTACAGAGAACCGGTGAGTTCCGACAACGCAAACCAGCCGTAGACGGTTTCCTTCCGTCGCAACAGCCATACCAGCAGGAACACGCCGCCCAGGACCGCGCTCATGGCGAGGTTGATCAGCTTGATGTCGTAGCGGCGGAAGCGCTCGCTTCGATACTGCGCGTGTACCGCCGCCGGATCGCCGACGGTGACGGTTCCGAAGCCCGGCTGGTACGCCGTCAAGCCCGATACCCGCACCAGTACCGTGTTCTCGCCTTGCCGGAGCAGGGGTGTCGAAAGCAGGAAATACTGCGGCGAGTTCCACGTACGCGACAGCGGCTCGACCAGGCTCGCATCGCGCGCGACCAGGCTTCCGTTGACGTATACCGCGCTGGTCATGCAGACATAGTCGATCAGCAATGCGGTCGGTCGGCTGGCGTCGTCCTGGCGCCAATGCAGCCGGTACCAGACCACGCCGTCGTGCTCAGGCCAGCGCGCGTCCCAGTAGTCCATCAGCGCCACCGGCGTCCAGCCGGAGGCGGGCGGGGCGGCCGCATTCCAGTCCGATCGAACCGCTTCGGCGCGATCGATCGTCAGTGTCGAAGGCGAGGACGCGGGTTGCGCGAACGCGATCGCCGGCCAGAGCGCGAGCAGCGCGAGCAGGGTGCGTATCAACTCAGCAACCCGATCGAACGCGCCTCGAACACGGCTTCGGTGCGTGAGCTCACCGCGAGCTTGCGGTAGATGTTGCGCGTGTGGCTTTCGATGGTGAGTCGGGAAAGGCCGGTCGCCTCGGCGATCTCGCGGTTGCTCAGTCCGCGCGCGACCATGCGCAGCACTTCCTCTTCGCGTGGCGTGAGCCGGGCATCGCCTTCCTCGGGCGTCGAAACGGGGGGCTGCGGCAGCAGGCTCAGGATCCGTCGTGCGATCACCGGATCGATGGCCGCACCACCACGCTGCAGGATGCGCAGGAACATCGCCAGTTCAGCGTCCTCGCTGCTCTTGAGCAGATAGCCGATGGCCCCGGCACGAATCGCCGCGAGAATGGCGTTCTCCTCTGCCCAGGCCGACACGATCACCGCTTGTGTCTGTCCGCCGCGGCGTTGCATCCAGGCGATGAGATCCACGCCATTGCCGTCGGGCAACTGCATGTCCACCAGGGCCAATGCGAACGGACGCGACGACAGACGCGCACGCGCCGCCTCGAGGTTGGACACCGCCTCGACGTGCGCGTCCGCGCCGGCCACGTCCGAGGTCAATCGCAACAGGCGTCGCTGGGCGCTGTCGTCGTCCTCGACGACCAGCACCGAAGAAAGCACCATCGACTGCGGTTCCACCATTCCCCTCGCTGGATCCCCATCCGCGCGCAAGTCTAGCGTGGTTGATCGCGCTACGATCGTTCCGGGCGGTTCCCTGCGCCAATGTCGGCTCTCGAAGCGAAGGGGGCGTGGCATCAGCGCAGGTGCTGGCAGAAACATGGCATCGGTACATCGAACGACCCGGATGAAGGGAAGATCATGCGAACCCGGTTACGTCACCCTTTCAGCAAGCCGATCGGCCTGCTTCTCTGCCTCGCCCTGTCAGTCTTCCACGCATGCGCTGCCAGCGACGCCGGAACGGAAGCGACGAAGGAGCAGGACCTCAGCGTCCTCCTGGTAGGCAACAGTCTTCTTTACTACAACGATGCTCCGCGCATCCTGCGCGCCATTCTGGATGGCAACGACGTCCACCCGGCGCGGATCGACATGATCGCCGCACCCGGGGCCAGTTCGATCGATCATGTAGTGAGCGGGCGCGTCGCAGACGCCTTGCTGGAGCACGCCCGTACGCATGTCTTCATCCAGGAGAAGGGCGGGCTGCTGTTGTGCATGGATTCCGCGAGAACCGCCAATTCGATCGCATGCCGGAAGATTGGCGAGGCGGAGAGGGAGCTTGCCAGGGCCGCGCAGCAAACCGGTGCGCACGTGTTCCTCGTGGGTACCTATCAGGACCTCCCTGAAGCGCAGCGCGCATTGGCTCGCGGCGAGCGCGTCCTCGCATCGAAACTGGGCGCCAGTGGCGTGCTTCCCTGGGGCGATGCGTTGGGCCTTCTTCGAACTCGTTACCCGGCTGGACAATGGATGGCGCAGGACGGTGCTCACCCGGGGAGCGATGCATCCGTCCTTGTTGCGGTCCTGATGTACCAGGCGATGGTCGGGGCGTGGCCGGACATGGAGCGGGTCAGGCTCGCCACATGCGCCACCGATGCAGTGGCTGGCCTATCGACGCCTCACGTTTCCGAACAAAGTGACCGCCCTTGCGGGAACATCGACGGCCAGAGGTGGAACGAGATGATCGGAACGGTAAGGGATGCCCTTCGGACGCGCTGAGCTTTTCGTCTGTCCTTCGAGTCGGCAACCGCGCTGAGGGATCCTGATCGCCCAGCTCGCGAGGCGATCAACGCCTCACGTCGGGAAAACGGAGATGTCGCGAGGGTTCGCGTGCGGCGCGAAGACGACGGGCGTGCGCGGACAGAAGGTCCCCGCGGGTGATGATGCCCGCGACGTTGCGTAGCGTGCCTTCGGAAACCACGACAAGTCTGCCGACATCGGCTTCCACCATGTGATCTGCGGCGTCGCGAAGTGTGTCGTCCTCGCTTACCACCAACGGTTCGCGCCAGACCAGCGCGCCAAGCAGGAGGTCCTCGCTCCTTGCCGGATCGAGGAGATCGCGGCGAGTGAGTACTCCGCACAGCGCGCCGTCGGCATCGACCACCGGGAATCCCTGATGGGACGTTCCGGCTGCATGGGTCGCAAGCCACCGTCGCGTTTCGCCCAGCCTTTGGGTTGCCGCAAGGCTCACGACGTCCCGGCTGCATGCCTCGCGCACGCGGATCTGCTCCAGATAGTCCGCGCCATACTCGGAAGGCACGCTGACGCCGCGGCGCGCGATCTTCTCGGTCATGATGGTGTTGCGCATCAGGAAGCCAGACACCAGGTAGGCCATCGCGCACGCCGCGAGCAGGGGCAGCAGCCCGTGCGCCTGCTGGGTCACTTCGAAGGCAAATACAATGGAGGTGAGGAACGCACGCGATGCGCCGGCGAACATCGCGGCCATGCACACCAGCGCCGCCATGCGCGGATCGATGCCCAGCCACGGCATGGACGTCGCGAGCGACAGACCCAACGCACCACCCATTGCACCGCCGATGGTGAACAAAGGCGCCAGGGTGCCGCCGGAGGTCCCGCTGCCCAGCGCGACCGACCACGACAGGAGCTTCGCCAGGCACAACGCCAGCATGGCGCCGAGGCCGAGACCGCCACTGAGAACGAGGCTGATGTTGTCGTACCCCACGCCCAGCGTACGGGGCATGAAATAGCCCACGATGCCCACCGCGAGTCCGCCGATCGCCGGCCACCACATCCAGTGGATGGGTAGTTTCTCGAATGCATCCTCGATGCCGTACGTCAGGCGGGTGATGCCGACACTTGCCAGGCCGGTCAACGCTCCCATCGCCGCATAGGCGATCAGCGCGACCAATGCAGGCGACGGCAATGCCGGCATCGGGAACACGGGCTGGGCGCCTTCGACCAGGATGTGTGCGGAAGCGCCGACCGCCGCGGCAAGCGCCACGGGAATCAGTGATCGCGCCCGCCGTTCGAACAACAGCAGTTCGATCGACAACAACACCGCCGCCATGGGCGCCGCGAACACTGCCGACATGCCGGCGGCCGCGCCGGCTGCGAGCAGTGTCTTGCGCTCGTCTGCGGTGACGTGCGTCCATTGGCCGAGCAGCGATCCCAGCGCGCCACCGGTCGCGATGATCGGACCCTCCGCACCGAACGGGCCGCCCGTGCCAATGGCGACGGCCGAGGACACCGGCTTGAGCCAGGTGATGATGGGTGGAATGCGGCTTTCGTTACGAAGCACCTGTTCCATGGCTTCGGGGATGCCGTGCCCACGAATGGCGCGGGAGCCGAAGCGCGCCATCATGCCGACGACAAGGCCGCCCACTACGGGCACGCCGATGACCCACAGCCCAAGCGTGTTGTGTGCGGGACTGACCAGCGAGGCGTCGATGCGTCCGTAGAACGCCAGGTTCGTCACCAGTCCGATCAGCGCGGTCAACCCCTGTGCGACGAGCGAAACGATCACGGCGAGCAGCACGCTCGCTGCGGTGATCCACGCGACACGACGGTCGAGGGGGCGGAACCGGCGCGGCATGTGCGCGGCGGTCAGCGTGGTGTCGAGCGATGGGGCAAGCGGAACCGACGCACGGGTGTGCGGTGAGGAAGTGTTCAAGGACATGGGATGGCCGGCGTTGCGACGGGCGAAGGTTACGCCGATGAAGGCGCAACAGCTTGCTGGAAAATGAATCGAGTACCGGGCGGGACGACGCTCCTACTTGTTTCGCTCGCAACGAGGCGGCCAGCGTTTGTCGGCACGCGTGTCCAGATCGACGAGGAACCATTCGCCGGAGCGTTCGGGTCCGTCGGCCTGCGAGAACAGGAGGCGACGGCCATCGGGCGACAGGAGCGGGCCAACCTGGAAGACATCCGTCCGCGCCGGCACGCGTCCGCGTTCCCGCCACGTCGCTCCGTTGCGCTCGTAAACATACAGGTGCGAAGTGCTCCCACGGTTCGCCACGGTGACGAGGACACTGCCGTCGCGCGACATCTCGGCTTCGTACTCATTGGCGCTGCTGCTGATCGGCGCGCCGACGTTCTCGACGACCCATTGGCCGTCCCTGCCCAAAGTTGCGAGGTAGATATCGCCTTGCCCCATGCCGCCGTCGCGGCTGGAACCGAACAGCAGTCGGCCATCCGGTTGCGGCCGCGGCAGGAGTTGCGAGGCAGTGGAATTTACCGGCTCCGGCAAACGCTCCGGCTGGCCCCAGTCGCCGGCGGCGTTGCGCTGCACACGCCAGATATCCAGTCGTTCGCCTGCGGGATCGGAGCGTGCCGAGACGTAGTAGAGCCAGCGATCGTCGGCTGACAGGGCGGGGTCGGCTTCCGATACGTTCGGCACGGCGAAAGAGGGAGGCGAGGGTTCCGTCCAGCGTCCGTCCACGCAACGCGACGTGAGCAGGCGGTAGCGGCGATAACCGGGATCGGCGCGGAAGAAATACACCTCGCGACCGTCGGAGGAAAACGTCGGCGACGACTCGTACTCGTTGCTCGACAATGCATCGGGTGCCATGCGCACCGGCGCATCGGCATCGATCACCTGGGCACCGCAGTTCATCGCGATGCACGAAATGGCGAGCCATGCGCAAACGCTCATCGTCGATCGCGTCGTTGCGTGGAGGTGCATGCTCGTGTCCATTCGATTCCTGGCGACGTCCTTATACCCATACGACACGCCGCACAGAAGTGCCGGTTGCGCGAATGGCACCACCCGCCACGGCGAATGGCACTGGGTTGCGCCGCATCGGCCTTGCTAGGATCGCGGCCTGTCCGACCATGGTGGACTCGAGGTGCGTATGCGATGCCTTTGGTTGATTGTCGTTGCCATGATGTTGCAGATGATGTCGCAACAGGCGGTGGCACGACCGCGCTCATGCGATGCGATCGCGTGCGTCGAGGATGTGTCCTTCGACAATGGCGAGGCAGCGTTGTCCGGGACGATCTACCGTCCCGCGCAAGGGAAGGTGGCTTCGATCCTGATCGCGGTGCATGGCGCATCCGGCGGCGAGCGCTCCACCGCGATTTTCCGGCACCTTCATGAGAGCCTGCCGCGGCTCGGAATGGCGGTGCTTGTCTTCGACCGTCGTGGCACGGGGCGCTCCACCGGTGACCTGAAGAGTTCCGATTACACCGTGCTCGCCGACGATGCCATCGCCGCGCGCCGACTCTTCGAATCCGATCCGGGCCTGCGCGACGCACCTGTCGGCTACTGGGGCTACAGCCAGGGCGGATGGATCGCGATGATCGCGGGCTCCCGCGACCCGCGGGCTGCGTTCGTGGTGTCCGTATCGGCTCCGCTGGTTTCACCCGATCTGCAGATGATCGAGGCGACACGCAACATCCTGCGCATCAACGGCGCAAGCGAGGCGGATATCGCCATTGCGATCGACGCCCGCGAAGCGGTCGATGCCCACCTGCGCGGGCAGATGGATGCGAAGACCGCGCAGGCGAAGCTTGACCTCGCCAAGACGAAACCGTGGTTTCCACTCATCTACATGAGCGGAACGCTGGGCGACCCGAAGACGTCGCGCTGGCTGAAGGAGATCTCGTACGACCCGATGGATGCGCTCTCCCGCGTGGAAGTTCCGACCCTGCTCGTGTTCGGACAGAAGGACGTGTGGATTCCCGTGCGGACGTCCGTGGAGCGGGCGAGGGCGCTGGACAGGAAGACCGTGACGGTGGTTTCCATCGCAGGCGCCGACCACGCGATGATGGAATCGCTGACGCCGCAACAGCAGATCGATTCCTCGTTGAGCAAGCGGTTCCGCCCCGAATCCGCTGAATATTTCCTCGCGTTGGGAAGTTGGCTCACCTCCGGGGGATTCGGCGGGCTCGACTGAGGAGCCGGCTGGGCGCGCGATGATGCCTTCTCCCTGTTAGTGTCCACTTTCGACCCGTATCGGTCGTTGGCCAGGTCATCGCACCGGGGCCGCTGGGTCCGGTCGCACGCCGGCCAGATAGTTAGCCATGCCTTGGGGGCAGTAATGCAGCTGCAACAAGAACTTTCCACGTTCTATGCAAAACACGGCTTCGGCCAGGACGTCGGTGCCCGCGCGCTCACCGTACCTGTCTATACCGGGTGCCTTCTTGTTCCCTTGCCCAACATTGAGACGCGCCACCGCTACCTGAAGTACCACGATCTCCATCATCTGGTTACGCGCTACAGCGTGGGCCGCATCGGCGAGGGAGAGGTAAGTGCGTGGGAATTGGGGACGGGATCTCTTCTGGATTCGCCCACGCTGGCGTTCATGAACCTCATCGCGCTATCGACCGGCCTTGTCCTGGAGCCTGGGCGGATGTGGCGGGCATTTGTTCGCGGCACTAGAAGCAAGAACCTGTATTCCCGAATCGCCCGCTCAAGCGTCGACGCTGGAAAGTGGCGGAATGTTTCCGAGGTTCGCGCATCCATCCTTGAGGTCAGGCGACCCAGCCGGCTCGGATTGGCGGCCCGTTCCATTGAGTTCTGCTGTTATGCAACAGCGGCCCTGATCATTCATGCGCTTATCGCTGTCCCGGCACTCGTCGTCCGCCTCATTACCGACATCGGTCTTGGCTACGGTTTTTTTCAGATCATCAAGCCAAAGAAGCGCAATGACCTGTTCTAGTCGGTGCGCAGCTGACAATTCATTCAAGCCGAAGCCGCTTCCCGGCTCGGCTTGAGTCGGGCGCCGGCGTTCGGCCGGAACCGTCGCGAGGACCTCGCGCCCTCGGATGTATGTGCCGTATGGCTCTCGCAGCCATGCGAGGCAGAGCTGGACGAGGAGATCCTGGAGATCTCATGCGTGACCTTCGCGCAGGGCTGGAACCAGTACGAATGAACGCGAGCCTCGACGCGCTCCAATGGTATTGGCGTGAGGGCATGCGCTTGCTTTGCGATCACTTCAAAGCGACGAGGTCCGGCATCTGGCCGCCAACAGCGCAGTGGCCGTGCTCAGGTCGAGATCGGCCAGGAGCAGCCCCGACTGGCCGTAAGGCTGGAAGCACTGCAGCGTACCGTCGGGTCGGGCGATTGCCGATGTGGTGCTCGAACCTTCGATCGCGAAGTTGACCGACGCGAAGTAGCAGGTGTTCTCCGCGGCGCGACACAGGACGGCCTTCTCATGAAACGAATTCGCAGGATCTGCGAATGTCGTCGGTCGATAGCCTCCGGGCTCGGCAGCGCTCGCGTGCGGATGGAACACTACCTGTGCGCCGCGACGCACTGCCCAACGCACGGTTTCGGGATACCGCCATCCCTCGTGACAGATCGTCACGCCGAACGTCAACGGCCCCGCCGTGAATATCTGGCGCTCCTCCGCGAATGCGGGGTAGATGTCTTCTTCCGAGGGGTCGAGCTGCACCTTGTCCTGCCAGCCCGCGATGCCGCCGTCGGGGCCAATGACGCAGGCGGTGATCTGCAGGCCGCGAGCGGTCATTCGCTCCGTGCCGAGAATCACGGTGATCCCGGCACGATTCGCTGCCTTGGCCACTTCCGCCAAGGCATGCTCATGGAAGGCCGTGTCGTGGGCCGGCAGCGCCGAGCCGGGCCACCGGTAGCCGGGAATGAAGCACTCGGGAAAGCAGACGACCGTCGCTCCCTGTCGACCGGCCTCGGCAATCGCCGATGTCGCCAGCCCGACGGAATCGATCGGTGTCGAGGGGACGCGCAGATTGGCCAATGCCACCCGGACCACTGTCATGCCGGCACGCCTTGTTTCATTGCGCCATCCTTGCGGGCGCCTGGGCGCATGATAGACCGGGTGCGGGAGCGATCCGCATGGGGTGCCCGCATTGTTCAACGTCGGCTTCCGGTCGCCGTGACGCTGCTGATGTCCGCTTTCGACCGGAAGCCGGCATGGGGCAGGGGCGTGCCAATGTCCATGTCGCTCTGTTGCCGGGCATCGCCTTCGCATGCTGCCGCATGAAGACCCCTGAACCTGGATGCAGGGTTCCTGGCCACATCGACGACCAGACGATCTCCCAAGCCACTGAAGTGCAACGGATTTCGTCGCCTGCAGTCGCGCGTTTCATAACTTTTCAGAAGATTTCAGCGCTCGGAAAAGAATCCCCGGATGTGACCGTGGTCAACTTCGCCCGTCCCGCCGACCGCGGGCCTGACGTAGCGACGTCCGGCCTGGCGTGCCGGGCGGTCCAGCAATCCAGGGGGAAATCGTGACAGCAAGACATTTCAGTGCCGGCATCTGGCTGGTACTCGTCGCCGCGTGCCTGTCGACCGCCGACGGCGAGGCGCGCGAGCGGAAGCTCGAGAACCGCAATGGCGTCCAGGCGCGCGAGCTCGATCCGGCGGAGAAGGGGCTGGTCACCGGCGTCGGCATCGAGGCGCACGACATCCAGTCGATGACCAACCAGATGGCGCGCGACATGTTCGCCAGCGGGTTCCTCAACGGACTGTCGAAGCCGCCGCGCATCCTGATCGACGAGCAGGAGTTCCGGAACGAGGGCTCGCAGATCATCAACCGGCGCATGATCACCCAGCGCCTGATGACCGAACTCAATCGCGCCTCGCAGGGCCGCATGGCCTTCGTCGCACAGCGTTACGCGGGGATGGTCGCCAAGCAGCGCGAACTCAAGCGCGAAGGCGCGACCGACGTGGGCACCACCGGCATGACCGGTGCCCAGGCAGGCGTCGATTACTTCCTCGGCGGCGCGATCATGACGCTGGACAGCCGCGGTCCGAAGAGCGGCGTGGTCCAGCGCTATAACCAGATCGCATTCGAACTGGTCGACGCCGAGACGGGCGCGGTCGTGTGGAGCGGCATGTACGAGTTCCAGCGCGCCGCCGCCGACGACGTGGTCTACCGCTGACATCCCGCGCGCCACGACGGCGCGCTTCCAGTCCACCTCAATCGTGCCGCCGCCCGACCGGCCGCCGCCGACGCGGCGTGCCCCGGTGTCGTGCGCGCATCCATTCCGCGACTTCCTGAAGGAGACGCCATGCAATCCTCCGCTTCCATCCTCGCTTCGGCCGTACTGATCGCCTTCGCCCTGGCCGGTTGTTCGTCCACGCCGGCGGCACGCCCGCAGGCGTTGCTCAAGTGCGATTACAAGGCGCTGAAGGCCAACGCCCTCGTGGGCGGCCCGGCGCTGACGTCGACCGCTTACGGTTCGGTCAAGGACATTCCGGCCGATGCCGTGCTGATCAGCGATGCCGGGCTCTACAACAGCGTCATCGTGCAGCAGCTGAGCACGCAGAACACCGCCGGTGGCACCGTGCAGGTCAACGCACGGCTGGCCAACTGCACCGGCGCGCCCATGAGCGTGCGTGCGCGCACGGCCTTCCTCGACGCGGGCATGGCGCCCGCCGAACCGGTCTCGGCGTGGCGTACGGTGTTCCTGCCCGCGGGCGAAATGGCGGTGTACCAGGAGTCGTCGTTCTCGACCGGCAAGGCCGCGCATTACTACATCGAACTGGCGCGCAATCCGTGAGCCGGCGGACGTTGCTTCCCTGCGTGCTGGCCTGCGCCGTGGCGGCAGGGCTTGCCGTGCCGACGACGGCCGTCGCGCAGATGCGGCCCGGGCAGCCGACGGTACTGGCGCCGACCGTGCGGCCGGTGCAGCAGGTCGCCTCACCGTGGACCGCGTTGCGCGGACGCCTCGGCTCACGCAACCGCGTGATGCTCTTCTGGGAATCCACGCTGGATGACGCCGTGTCCACGCGGTATCGCGATGTCGACACCCTCGACCGCCGCGTGCACGGCAATGCCGCGCAGGTGGATGGCGTCGTCGACGGCAACAACGGACCGGTCGGCGTAGCCGTTGCAGGTGCGCAGGCGCACCTGCACCAGCGCAGCGAGTCCTTCGTCGAAGGCGACGGACCGGCGCATGCCGCGCTCTCGGCGGATGCGCGTTCGATGCGGTCGGTGTTCATGGCCGAACTGCGCCAGGGCGGCGTTCGTTTCATCGACCGCGCGTTGGCCACGCGGCTGGCGGGGCAGTCGGCGCAGGGCGACCGGCCGAACCTCCACGCCATCGAGACCGGCGCGCTCGTCGGCCATGCGGATTTCCTGATGGAAGTGACGTCCACCGCCGATGGTGATGCCGCATCGGGACGGCGATTCCATGTGTCGCTGCGTTCCCTGGCCACGGGCGAAACGCTGATGGACTTCGACACGCCTGCCGACGCGGGCGAGCCCGCGCTGCGTCCGTACGTGGCGACGGCAGGCGGGTTCGAACGCGGTGCGCAGGCGCCCGTCACGCAGGCCGACACCGCACGCGTGCTGGCGAATGAAACCGGCCACCGCATGGCCGATGCGATGGTGCGTCGATGAGCCTGCATCCTGCGATGAAGACAGGCCGCGCGTTGCTGTTCGGCGCTTTGCTGGCGTGCGCCGCTCCGGCCTTCGCCGGGGAAGACCCGTCCGCGCTTCCGTCCGGCCTGCGTCCGTACTACGACACGCTGCTCGCCGAAGGCGAGTGGGGCGCCGTGCTCAACCTGCAGCGTCTGGGGCTGGAGGCGATCGACCAGGGACATCTGGACATCGCCGAACGTGCCTTCGACGCCGCGCTGGAACGCGTCGAGCTGATCTACGCCAATTCCGATTCGGCGAAGAAGGCCCGTTCGCTGTGGTCCGCCGAAGGCAGCAAGGACTTCAAGGGCGAGCCATACGAACGCGCGATGACGTACTACTACCGCGGCCTGCTGTTCATGGCGCGCGGCGATTACGAGAACGCGCGCGCCAGTTTCCGTTCGGCGGAATACCAGGACACGATCTCCAGCAACGAAACCTATGCCGGCGACTTCGGAATGATGTCGCTGCTGTCGGGCTGGTCGTCGACCTGCGCAGGCGATGCAGGCATGGCCACCGATTTCTACCAGCGTGCCGCCACGCAACAACCCGAGGGCCTCAAGCCCCCCGTCGCGGGCCTCACGACGCTGGTGCTGGTGGAGTCGGGCACGTCGCCGGTAAAGACCGCGACGGGTTCGTACGGTGAAGCGATGCAGCTCAAGCGCGGCGACAATCCGTTCGTGTCCGCGCACAACGGCGCGCAGGAATTGCCGGTACTGGGCGACATCGGCTGGCAGGCCTCGACGCTCGGCGGACGGCAAGTCGACGCGATCCTCGACGGCAAGGCGAGTTTCCGCAAGGGCACCGAAACCGTTGCCGGCATCGGCATCCAGGGCGCGACGGTCGCCGTCAGCCTCAACGATGGCGGCGGTGCGGCTGGCGCGCTGGCGGTCGTCGGCATCGCGGCGGTGCTGGTCAGTTCGGCCAGCAAGCCCAAGGCCGACATCCGCTACTGGGACAACCTTCCGGACCGCGTCTACGGAACGTTCCTGAAGGGCGGTGCGAAGAACGCGCTTTCGATCGCCGAACAGACGGCCGACGGCGAGCGCTATCCCATCGACGCGCCGGTGATCGACCAGACCGCAGGCGCATGCCGCCTGGTGCTGTATCGCGCGCGTGAACCGGGCGCATTGCGCGTGCAGGCGGTGAGCAACCTGTCGGCAGGCGAACGCAAGTCGCTGCAGAAGCGCAATGAAACGCGCGACGTGGCATTCCGCAATGAAATGGAACGTCGCTTCATGTCGAACGACGAAGCCCTGGCCGGAGGTGAGTGAAGTGGTGCGAAACCTGAGAAATGCCGTGGCGCTCGCGCTGTCGTGCACGCTGGCATCGAACATCGCGCTCGCGCAGGACGCCGCGTCCGCCGATCCGGCGGTGTGGGGCCCGTACGCGACGCTGGTCGGGCGCACGTTCGCCGGGCAGGACGTCAGCGGCTGGCCGAATTACGCGTCGAAGTCGCGCAGCATCCAGTGGGAAGAACCCGGCAAGGTGATGGTGGAGACCGGCGTCCAGGCCAACGGCGGCGAGATCCCGAAGATGCGCATCCTCCCGGGCAAACGCCCGGGCGAGCTGTTGTTCGACGTGGCGCGCTCGCCGAATGCGACCGCACGCGTCGTCGATGCGCGGACGCTCGTGTTCAACCAGATGCTGGGCTACGAGACCACCGTCAGCCTGTCGGACGCCGGTTACGACATGAAGGTCACCAAGCGCGGCGAAGTGCAGGCATCGGCAACGTATCGCGACACCGCTTCGCAGGCCTATGCGGCGCATGAGGCGCAGCAAACCGAAAAGGCCGCGGAAGACAAGGTCGCCGCCCGCAACGCGCTGCGTGCGGCTGGCGTGCCGGCGACACCGGCGGCCGAGGCGCCGGCCGATCGCGTGTTCGCCTACCAGGAACCGGTGCGCGGTCCCTGGGGCACGTTGCAGGTCACGCGCGGCAAGGCCTGGGAAGCCGGTGCGTGTTTCGCCGCCGTCTACATCAACGGCCGCTGGGCCGCGCGCCTGGAGGACGCCGAAACCGCACACTTCAAGGTGCCTGCCGGCAAGGTCGAAGTGGCGGTCGCGTCGGACCCGCAGGGACGTGGCACCTGCCGCTTCGGCCAGTCCACACAGGAATTGCACGAAACGGTGCTGGCGAAAGGCGAGACCGTCCACGTGTACTTCGCCTTCAACGGCGGCGCGAAGTTCAGCGAAGCCGTGCAGGCGCCGACTGCGCCGTGATGCGTCCGCTGCAGCGCGGGTAAGCGCAGCGCGCCCGCGCCACGTCGTGGATGCGGATCGTTGACGCGGGTCGCCGCGTCAGGCGTCCGGATGCGCGTCGCGTGCGGCCATGGCGCCGCATGCGGCGGCGTCCGCGGCGCCCCGCTCGGCGCGTGCCACCGCGCATAGCGCGACGTCGAGGGTTTCGCGTGCTTCCATGGTGAAGTGGCTGTCCTTGCCCAGCTGGCGCAGGTAAGCCGCATGGGCGAACTGCAGCAGCGGCACGGCTTCGGCCGGTCTTGCGCGGGCCAGGTGCAGCTTCGCCAGGCCCATCTGCACTTCCAGCGTGTGCGGGTTGTCCGCACCCATTGCTGCCACCGAACCGCGATGCGCCGCACCGAGCGTCTGCGCGGCCTCTTCAAGCCGTCCCAGCGCCAGCAGGTTCATGCCGTGCAGATAGTCCACGCGCAGTCGCGTCGGGCTGCCGTGGTCGTCCAGCTCGGCGAAGCTGGCGCCCACCATCACGAACTGCTCTTCTGCCTGCTGGATGCGTCCGGCGCGGCTGTGCAGCACTGCCAGGTTGGTGCGGGCCTGGATCAGCGCGGTGTGGTCGCTCGCGTCGAACGCCAGCTGCGAGGCGACCACGCCTTCGCACGCCGGCAGTCCCGCGTCGTACTGCGCACGCCGGATGTACCAGTAGCAGCCGGCGCGCCGCGACATCAGCGTGGTCTCGACGTCGTCCAGTTCCAGCTTCCGGCGCAGCGCATCGGTGTCGTCGATCAGCGCCCTGGCCTCGGTGAAGCGCGAGTCGTCGGTCAGGTCGGTGGCCAGGCGATAACGCGCCTGCTGCGTGCGCGCATCCTCGGGCCCGAGATGGCGCTCGAACAACGCAAGCGCGCGACGCTCCTGCTCGATCGCCTGCGGAATCTGCATCGCCTCGCCATACACCTGGCCGATGGTCATGCGCACGGTGGCTTCGACGATGGGCTGGTCGCGCAGGCGCTCGTCGATGTGCACGACCGCGCGATCGAGCGCCTCGCGGATGGTCGGTTCACCTTGGCCGTTGGCCGCGTAGGGCGATGCAGCGCCGAGTACGTCCTGGTTGAAGAAGCGGTTCACCGCGTCGGCGACCGCCGCGTTCTCCCGCGCGACGCGGCCCGCTTCCAGTGCCTTCGCATAGAAGATCGATCCCGCGCCCAGGCCCACGACCAGCGCGGCTGCGGTCGCGATCAGCCAGGGGCGCCGCGCGCGTTGGCGCTCCATCGCGCGTTGCAGGCGCGCGTGCTGGAGCCGCGCGTTGCGATCCTCCAGGGACTGCATGCGGCGCTCTTCCAGATGGCGCAGGCTGCCCGCGAGCCCGCGAGCGGGCAGCAATCGCCGCAGCGGCTTCGCGGCCGCGGCGAGGGCGATGTCCTCGCAAAGCAGTTCGTCGTCGATGTCCGATTCCCAGCCGGGCGCCAGCGAGCGGCGCATGTCGCCGACGATCAGCTGGTACACCAGCACGCCCAGCGCGAACACGTCGCTGCGCTGCGTCGGCATTTCGCCGGCGATGACTTCCGGCGCCAGGTAGAGCAGGCTGCCAGCGCGCTCGGACAACTGGTCGGCGGCGACGCTCATCGTGATGCCCAGCTCGATGAGGCGGGGCGCGTGCATGGCCTCGCCGGCGCCGAGGTCGGCGAGCACGATCCGCCACTGGCCGGCGTCGTCGCGCACGGGGTAGAGGTTTTCGGGTTTGAGATCCTTGTGGATCACGCCGATCTCGTGCAGCCCCGCCACGGCATCGCACAACTGCGCGCACAGAGTGACGCGCTGCGCGCGCGAAAGCGCCGGCAGGCCGTCGGGCCGCGTGGCCCATTCGCCGAGGTGGCCGTTCGGGAAGTAGGGGAGTTCGAGGAAGAATGGCGGCTGGCTGAGGTTCCATCCGAGCACTCGGGCCACGTCGGCCAGGTCCGCGTGTACCGCGCCGATGTAGCGCGCCAACGCGATCTCGCGCTTCAGGCCGCGGAGTCCGCCTTCGTTCGTGGCTATCTTGACGACGCGTTCGTCCCCGTCGTCGGAACGCGCGAGGAACGTACCCCCTGCGCTGCCTTCGCCCAGCCGGCGCACAAGTCGCCAGCCGGAACGTTGCGGCAGTGCGTCGCCTTCCTGCAGTTCCGGGCCTGCGTGTGAGCGTACGGTTGCGCGATCGTCCGCCACCGGCTGGAAACTGACAGGCGAGGCAAGCCGGTAACCGTAACCGTGCACGGCGCGAATGCTGGTGCCCTGCGAGCCGAGCGCCTGGCGCAGGCGGCCGATGGCCTTGGCGAGCGAGTTTTCCGACACGACCCGTCCGGGCCAGCCGGCTTCGAGCAGTTCCTCTTTCGTCACCACTTCGCCTGCGTGCCGGAGCAGCGCGAGCAGCACGTCGTAGCCGCTGCGGTCGAGTTCGATCTCGCTCCCGGCGAGCTTCAACGCGGCTAATTGTTCGTCCAGCACGGCGTCGCCGAACCGCCATACGCCCGGCAACGCCCCGGCCGGCGGTGTCGCCGAAGAATCCTGATGTCCCACGCATTTCCCCCTGACTGCGGGGAAAGCATCGCGCAGCCGGCGCAGGGAACACAAGCAAGATGCGTCGCGGCTTGCCTGAACAGGCCTGGCGCGCGGCGGCACTTGCGGCTACGGCGCGAACGATTGAACGAACGGGCTCGCGGCTGGTCGCGATCGGGCATCGCTGGTGAGCTATGTCTTCTGGATCGTCGCGTCCATGCGAGGTATCGGTCATCGCACGCGAACAGCGAAAGAAGAAGCAGGATCGCTGGATGCACCGGGCTCGCTCCTGGTCTTTCCTTGCTCAGCTTCCTGATTGCTCCGCGGTTCCACGCGAGGCCTGAAACCGGCCCGATAGCGATATCGAGACAAAGGCGGCTTTCATATGCGTCGCCTTGTTCGGGCGTTCGCAATCGCCTCTCTTATCGATGGACTGCTCAATCGCTGGTTGTCTGAGCGGCATCCGGTGCCGGCGGTTCCCGACGTGATCGAAACCAAAGGCAACCTGAAGGGAATTTGGTTTAGCGAAGTGCGTCTCAGACCTGCGGGCCGTGTAGGCCGCTGAATGTGCGCTCCTGACCGAAAGCGGACATCCCGCGGGGCAGGGCATCTTCACAATGCATCTACGTATTCCGAAGCAAGCTGAGGCTGTTCATCGTTCCAGCAAGATGGCTGCGGTATCCTGACGAAGGAGGATTGGAATGTTCCCGACCAAGCAAAATCTGGCGCTCGTCGTGGCGATCGTCGCCGCCCTGGGCCTTGGTGGTTGCGCCACCTACAAGGAAGAGTTTGCAACGATCAACTCACGCCTGGATTCGCTCGACGCCAAGGTGCAGAGCGCAGCCCAGAGCGCCGAATCCGCCAATCAGTCGGCGCAGCAGGCCAACCAGCGCCTGGATCAGTTGGAAGGCCGCGTCCAGCAGCTGGAAACGGCGCCGCGCCGCGTACCGCGCGGCTGATCGTTCCCGCACAGGTTGTGACGAACGTTTGACCTCGGGATCCGGTGGCCAGCTGGCCACCGGTCTCTTTTGCTTTCTTTACGCAGTCTTTGTTCCAAGGAATCGTCCCATCAATACGCGCTCGTACCCCGTGATTCGTGCCCTCGGTGGCGCTCTGGCTCTGGCAGTGGCGTTTGCAAGCTCCGGCGTGGCCATTGCCCAGGATGGCGCTGAGCAACCGGCGGCCGCCGTCGACCAGCTTCCGGAAGGCCAGGAAGTGTCCGACACGATGACCGAGCTGGCGGGGTGGGTTGTGGCGACCCGGGACAGCGAGGGTTATCCGTTCGCGGTCATCGACAAGGCCGCCGCGCAGATCCTCGTTTTCGGGGGCGACGGGCGGCTTCGCGGCGCGGCGCCCGGGCTCTTTGGCTCGGCGATCGGCGATCATGCGGCCCCCGGCATCGCCGGTCTCGCGCTTCGCGAAATTCCAGGCCGGGATCGCACGACGCCCGCCGGTCGCTTCGTGGGCGGATTCGGCCCATCGACCGACGCCGGGCGCGTCCTGTGGGTGGACTACGATTCCTCGGTCTCCATGCATCCGACGGCAACAGGCGTCCCAGCCGAGAAGCGTCCCGAACGCCTGGCGTCGCCGTCGCCGGACGACAATCGCATCACGCACGGCTGCATCAACGTCTCGCCCGAGTTTTACGAGCAGATCATCCGCCCGACGTTCGAACGCGGCGGCGTGTTCTACATCCTGCCGGACAAGGCGTCGCTGGCGGAGACGTTCCCGGAGTTCGCCCAGAGCCGCGCCACGGCACAGCACGACGGCGGCAACGCGGGACAGAGCTCTGGGCGGCGCTGAGAGCTCTGGGAACGCGGGGCAGAGCTCTGGGCGGCGCTGAGAGCTCTGGGGGGGCATTGGGTTCCCCATCCGTTACTTCGCATAATGCATATTATGTCCATTCGCCAATGGAGCCGGCCGGGCCAGCTGGCATGGGCTGTTTTGCTGTCGGCCTTCCTAATTCGTGTCGTTTTGCCCTAGATCGCGCCACTGCTTGATTCTCAGGGATTTTTTCTAGTCCAGCGACACGATCTCGGAACAACTGACCGCATCTGTCCGGAAGCCTCGTGCATCCGCGAGGCACGAACAGCACCATCTCTCGAGTTCGATCCTTCCACGCGTATCTGTCAGGTCGCAGCCTATTTACGTGCCTCCCAAGTTGCCAGCAAATAAGTTGCCAACGCGCCAGAGAGATTGACTGCAAGCTCTGCGTGTCGTGAAGCTGGCCTGCTCCCAACTTTGCCCTTGCCGTGAGCGTCACTTAGGCGGTTCCGAAGCGAGCCTAGCCCCTCGACCACCGCGGTACATCCGCCAAGGATCTGTTTGAACACTTGCTCCGTGGCTGCTTGCTTGTTCGGCTAGCGGGCGTCATGGCTAAGTTGCGAACGAAATTCTGTGCCAGCTAGGCTAGCCTAGCTGGGTGGACGGCAATGTCCGCTATGGGTCGAAAGCGGACATTACCACTGCGTGGGTCCACGCGATTGGACCTAGGCCGCCGTTCACAAGTGCGGCCAACGAGGCCGAGAGTTGCCCGCACCGTGGCGGAGCGCCCACCCCGCCCCCCGATAACCTGGCCTGATCAGTAGTTAAACAGCGCGCACCCGTCATCACGAAGCAACGCCACCCGGAAGCGATGCTTCCGGATGGCGCGCTCGTATCATCAGAACTGATAGCTGACCTTCAGCGACTCCGCGTTGTCCTCGAAGTGGCTGGCGAATTCGCCGCCGTACTCGAAACGGACATTGAGGTGGTCGTTTACCTTCAGGTCGGCACCTGCCGTCGCCTTCACGCGTTCGTTCGGCAGGTCGGTTTCGATGTGGAACGTGCCCTGCGTGGCATCGCCACCGACGAACTGCATGTCGCTGCCAACCGCGCCTTCACTGTAGAAGGCGCCACCCAGCCCGCCGTAGAGGCGCAGGGTTTTGTCGCTGCCGAAGTTGAAACGCCCGCCGGCTTCCAGCATCGGCGCCACGGCGAACACGTTCTCGCTCGACGCGTTCACCTGCAGGCTCAGATCGTCCGCGCCCTGCTCGGTGTACGCGCCGGATTCCAGGTGCGTGGCATGCAGGTCCACATAGGGCTTCAGGTACCAGCTCGAGAACGGAATCTGCCGGGCGATGCGCGAATGCAGGCCGATGTGGCTCACGTCGAACTGCGAGGTCGCATGGCGGTCCACGCCGGTGAACAGCAGGTGGCGATCGCCGTCGTAGGACATCCGCCCGCCGTCGAGCGCGCCCGACACCAGCCAGTCGCCCATCTGGTGCTTGACCACCACGCCCGCCGACCAGCCTTCGCCGTCGATGTGGCCGTCCACGGCATGGCTGTCCATGTCGTTCTGGTCGTACGAGAGCGAGCCGCCGACGAACCAGTCGTTGCCCACCTCGCGCTGGCCGCCCAACTGCACGGTCTGCCCGTTCTGTTTGAAGCCGACACTGTTCGAGGTGGCATCGTGGTCGGCGTTGTCGGCGACCACGCGAACCCACCCGCAGTCGTGCTCGCGCAGCGTGGTGTCGTTGCCGTCGAACTGCGGGCAGCTGTTCATGCGTTCGACGAACGCCTGGCTCGACGACAAGTGCGCGGCGCTGGCGGCCTGCACGCTCTGCGAGCCCAGGTTGACCAACGCGCTCATGTAGTCGCCGATGTTGTTGATGGTGGAGAGATTCGCGTAGGTCTGTGCCAGGGAATCCCCGGCGCTGGGCGTGAAGTTGTTCTGCAGGTTGGTGGCGATTTGCAGGAGGTTGCTGTCGAGGACGTAAGTGCCTCCCGGATTGGTCAGCTGCGACACCGGCTGGAAGGCGACGTCGCCTTCGCCGTCGTCGAGCACGTTGTAGGTGAAGAGGAAGTTGCCGGTGTCGTGCGCGGTGACCTGCCCGTTCGTGAACGCGCCTGCATTGAGCCCCACCGCATTGGGCAACAGCCGCGTCGGCTGCAGGACGAACGTCGTGCCCTGCAGCGACATCGTGCCGTTCAACGTCATCGGGGAATTCTGGTTCTCGAAGTCCATCGGCATGACGATGGTGCCGTTGGTGTCGTTGAATTGCAGTGTGTTGAGCGTGACCGGCGACATCGGATCCTGGCCGGCGGCATTGAACGCGATGGTGCCGCCGTTGTTGGTGATGAAGGCCGCGGTGCTGTTGGTGCTCGGCGCCCAGTAGCCGGCGTTGTTGATCGAACTGTTGGCGCCGAAGGTCGTGCTTGTGCTGCCGTTGTTGCCGGCATCGATGTCGCCGTAGATCTTGCCGCTGGCCTGGTTGGTCACCACGATGTACGGCTTCTCGCTGGTGTCCACGTCGGCCACGGTGATCGCCGTGCCGGGTGCGGGCTGGTTGTTGCCGGTGTCGACCGACGCGATGGTGCCGGAGTTGATCACCTGGCCGTTCCCGTTGCGGTTGTGCTGGCCGCTCAGCACGATCACCGGCGCGTTGGTCACGCCGTAGATGGTGCCGCTGTTCTGCACGTAGACATCGCTGTTGCTGCCGCTGTCGTTGTGGCCTTCGGAGTTGACGTAGATCGCGTTGGAATGATTGCCCGATGCCTGGATGAAGCCACCGTTGTTGTCGATGGAAATGCTGCCGGCATAGCCGGTACCGCCGGCGGTGCCCATCAGCATGCCGCTGGTGGTCGCCATCAGGCCGCCGCCACCGCCGACGCTCTGCGCGAAGATCGCCGGTGAGTTGTCGCCCTTGGTGAGCAGCTGGTAGCCGTTGACGGTGATGTCGATGTCGCCGCCCTGGCCCCAGCGCATCGTGGCCGGGCCGGTGTAGACCTCTTCCTGCAGCGGAAACGCCTTGGGCGTGCCGCCGTCGCCGAGATCGCCGCCGAGGATGCCGCCACCGCCGACGCTCTGCGCCAGGATGCCGTACGCGCCCGCGCCGTACGTCACGATGTCGCCAGTGACGTTCACGTTAACGTTGCCGCCGTTGCCGCCTGCGCTCATGTAGAGGTTGTCGCCGCCATCCAGCGCAGTGCTGATGAACGGATCGCTGCCGCCATAGCTCACGCCGGTGATCCAGCCGCCGCCGCCGCCGATGCTCTGCGCCAGGATGCCGTGCGCCTGGCGGCCCTGCGTATTGAAGCTGGCGGTAGTGGCGGTGACGCTGACCGTGCCGCCGTTGCCGCAGCTGGCGAAGGAGTAACCGTCGCCGATGCCGCTGCACAGGTGGTCCTGCGTCTGCGGCGTGGTGCCGCCGACCTGGATGTTCGTCTGGCTGCCGCTGCCGTCGATCGTCGGGTCGGTGGTGCCGACGGAGTAACCGTTGCCGTTCGCATTGGCCTTGGTGTGCATGACGATGATGTCGCCGCCACCGCCGCCGATGCTCTGCGCGACGATACCGACCGCATCGTTGCCCCCGGTGTTGATGAAGGCGCCGTCGCTCGCGCTGTCGATGGCGTTGGTCACGGTGACATTGCCGCCGTTGCCGTGCGTGAATCCGTCGCCGCCGAGTGTCAGCGTGGTCGGCGTGCCGGTCGGCGAAGCGAAACCGCTCGCGGTCATCGTGCCGTGGCCGCCACCGCCGCCGATGCTCTGCGCGAAGATGCCGAAGCTGGCGTCGCCCTGCGTGGAAATCGGCGAGTCAATGTTGTGGGCGTTGACCGGGCCACCGTCGCCGCCGTTCAACGTGCGACCGCCCAGTGTGACGGTGCCGCTCAACGCCTGCGGGCCGGAGGACTGGAGCTTCTGCACCTGCGTGGAGCCGGCGTCGCCACCGCCGCCGCCGACGCTCTGCGCGAAGATGCCGGACGAAAGCGGGCCCATCGTCAGCAGCGTGCCGTGGTTTGTGACATCGACTTCGCCGCCGTCGCCCTGCGTCGCGGCGCCACCGCCCGCGCCGCCGCCGGCGCTCACGCTGACGTTGGCGCTGCCGGTGGTGGAATCGGCCGGAAGGTTGTCGGTCTGCTGCGCCGCGTACGCGAGGTAATCGCCGGCAATGCTGGTCAGCGAGCCTGGTTCGAACGAGGTCCACGCGTTGTCGGCGAGCGCCTGGACGCCGCTGTAGGTCTGCAACTGGTCCTTCAACGCCGTCGAGTTGGGCAGCCAGCCGGCGATGGTCGCCGCCGTATCCGGCGAACCAGCCGTCGTCGCCGAGCCTGCCTTGCCGCCACCGCCGCCGATCGACTGCGCGTAGATCGCCGCCGCATCGCCGCCGTACGTGATGATGGTGCCGTTGTTGTTGGCCGTCACCGTGCCACCGTTCGCGCCGCTGCCGGACGAGCCGCTGACGGTGATGGTCTCAGTGTGCTTGCCGCCGGTGCCTTTCGCCGTCGCCGAACCGGCGACACCGCCGCCACCGCCCACGCTCTGCGCGAACATGCCGTTGCCGTTGTCGCCCAGCGTGAGGATGTTGCCTTCGTTCGTGGCGGTGACGTTGCCGCCTGCTGAACCGCTGCCGCCTTCGCCACCGACGGTGAGCGTCAGCTGTGCGGCGTTGTCGGAGTTGGACTGCTGCGACACGAAGCGCGTGTCGCTCTTGCCCGTACCACCGTGTCCGCCACCGCCGCCGACGCTCTGCGCGAAGATGCCGCGCGCACTGTCGCCGGCGGTGAAGATGAAGCTGCCGGCGCTGTTGTCGGCGGTCACCGCGTTCGCCGCGCCACTTGCGCCACCCTGCCCGCCGACATCGACCTTGATGGTCACCGATTCGCCATCGCCGATGATCGTGCTGTTGGCGCTGGAATCGCCGCCGTTGCCGCCACCGCCGCTGATGCTCTGCGCCAGGATGCCGTGTGCGGCCGCGCCGCTGGTCATGATCAGGCCAGTGTTGTACGCGTCGACATTGCCGCCGGCAGACCCATCGCCGCCGGTGCCGCCCACGCTGGCGGAGATCTGCACCGTTGGCAGTTCTTCATTGGTGGCCAGATCGTAGGCTTCCGACTTGCTCATGCCGCCGTTGCCGCCACCGCCGCCGACGCTCTGGCCCAGCAGGCCCCATGCATCGGCACCGGACGTGATGATCTGCCCCGCATTGGTCGCAAGCACATCACCCGCCGTACCGCCCGAGCCGCCGTTGCCGCCCACGGCGACATTGACGTTGAACGTGTTGGTCGCGCTCTGGCCCACCGCCGAACCGCCATCGCCACCGCCGCCGCCGACGGCCTGGCCGACCACGCCCTTGGCATGATTGCCGGCCGTATCGACGATGCCGTTGTTGTAGACCGTCACCTGGTTGGTGCCCGCGGTGCCGGCGGAACCGCCGCCGCCGCCGCTGCCACCCACGGCGTAACTGAAGACGCCGATCGAGGTGGTCTGCGCCGAACCACCCGTGCCGCCACCGCCGCCGATGCTCTGCGCGACAAGCGCGCTGGAATGCGTGCCCTTCGTCGAAACGACGAAGCCCGTCTGCTCCGGTGCCTGCGCGCTGCGATACGGGTAGCCGTTGTACAGCGACACCACGCTGCCTTTGCCGCCGCTTTCGCCATCGCCACCGATGGCCATGCCGAAACCGGCCGCGCCGGTCTGCACCGCGCCGCCCGCACCGCCGCCGCCGCCGATGCTCTGCGCGACGACCGCCATCGAATCGTTGCCGTCGGTCTTGATCAGCGACGTCGGCTGCACGGCGGTGAACTCTGAAAGGCCCACCTGCACTTCCTGCGCATCGCCACCGGGACCGCCGCGTCCGCCGCCATGCGACCAGATGCCCGATGCGCCTGCGCCATTGCCGCCCGCGCCACCGATGCTCTGCGCCAGCACGCCGGCAGCGGCAAAACCGGTGGTGGTGATATTGGTGCTGCCGAGGGCAACGGTGACCGTTCCCGCGCCACCGGCCGCGCCGCCCGCGCCGGCATTGGTGTAGCCGCCATCGGCCGTGCCGCCCTGCCCGGCCTGACCGCCGATGCTCTGCGCCTGGATGCCCGCGGCCATCACGGCGGCTTCGCCGGTATCGCCGTTGGCATTGATCGGAACGGTTATGCCAGTGGCCGCTGTGGCCGCGCCTACCGCCTTGATGTTGGGCGCGGCCGAACCGCTTTGCCCCGTGTAGATCTGGATGTCGCCGCCCGCGCCGCCCGCGCCACCGGCACCGCCATGACTGTCGGCGGCATAGGCCTGCGTACCGTCGCCACCGGTGCCTCCCTGGCTCAATGCCACGATCGCCGAGCCGGCCGAGGTCACGTCGCCTTCGTACAGGTGGTAGTCGATCGAACCACCGTTACCGCCGGTGCCGCCGGCAGGCCCGGTGACCTTGAGGCCTTGTGCCTGCGCATCGCCCAGCGGCTGCGCGGCGTTGCCGCCGTTGGCCTGCATGAGGATGGCCGTGGTGCCGGGCGTGCTGCCGTTCCAGCCGTTGCTGCTGTACACCGAACCCGATTGCGCGAACTGGATGCCGTTGCTGTTGCCGCCGGCACCCGGCTGGCCGGGCATGCCGTTCTGTATGTCTCCGGCGGTATTGCCGGCGCCGCCCGTGCTGTTGAGCGAGATGACGGCGTTCTCGCCACCGCTCCCGACCACGGCCGAACCGGCATCCATCGTCAATGTCACGAAACCCGCAGTGCCACCGGCACCGCCGTAGCTGGTATCGCCGTCCAGGCCGGTGCTGCCGGTGCCGCCGGTGCTGCTGATGGCGATTGCCGGCGCGTTGTTCCCATCGCCGACGATCTGCGTTCCCGTCACCGTGACGGAAATGTCCGCCGGCTGCCCACCGGTGGTGCTGGTGCCGGACGGAGGCTCGGTGCCCTGGTTCGACTGACTGATCGCGCCGGTGTTGGGCGTCGGCGTTGTGGCGCTCGCAGGACCGGCCATCGCGATCGCCGCGATGGCCTGCATCAGCGCCAATGAAAGAACACCGCGACGACGCAACGCGGAAGAGGTGTGCACTCGCGTGCGGCGATCGGGCGAAACGTTCATTGCAGGGCCTCGTCAGTTGGGAGGCCGCAACTTCAGGCATTCGAGCCTGTGCCCAATTGACGACCGTCAAGCCGGAGCGTCGTATTGGTAACCGCATGCTGAACGCAGTTGCGTGCAAACGTTTGCACGACGCTCCAGCCGATTCAGCAATACACGCGCAACGTGCGCGCGTCGGAGCGCTCCATCGATCGCCATGGGATGGACGTACTGGAGAGAGGTTCACGCAATCCCGAACGGCGACGCAATGAGATGCCCCGCGCGGCCCGGTGGGATGACGTACGTCAACCGGCGACCCGCGCGGCGCGCCCAGATTAGGCCTCCCACGCGCCATGCCGGCGCACAAAGAGGTCAAACGAACATGGCAACAATGGTCTATCGCGTCGTCTCCGCATGCGGCGCACTGGGTTACGGTTTCCCGAAAGCATCGCTGGAGCGCGCGCTCGAAGGCGGCGTGGATGCCGTCATCTCCGACGCCGGCTCGATGGATGCCGGCCCCTACTTTCTAGGTACCGGCAACGAATACTTCGAACGCGAAGCGGTGAAGGCCGACTATCGCCTGATGGTCGAAGCCGGCGTGCGTCTCAATGTGCCGGTCATCATCGGCAGTTGCGGCATGGCCGGTGGCAATCGCAACCTGGAATGGATGCTGGACGTCGCGCGCGAGGTGTTCGCCGAAGTCGGCGTGCGCGATGCGAAGGTCGCGGTGATACCGGCGGAACTGGAACCGGCCACCGTGGTGCGCGAACTCGAACGCGGCGCGTTGAAGGCCACCGGAGATGGCCCCATCCCGACGCCGGACGCGTTGCGCACCAGCACGATCGTCGGACAGATGGGCGTGCATCCCATCGTCACCGCACTCAACGACGGTGCGCAGTTCGTGTTTGCAGGACGCGCATGCGACGTCGCCCTGTTCGCCGCCGACATGATCCGCCGCGGCATCGACGCCGGCCTGGCATACCACGTCGGTCACGTGCTGGAATGCGGTGCGCTCGCGTGCGATCCGGGCACGCCATCGGATTGCCTGGTGGCCGAGGTTTACGACGATAACAGTGCCGTCTTCGTCGCGCCCGATCCGTCGCGCCGCTGCACGCCCTACTCCATCGCCGCGCATTCGCTCTACGAGGAAAGCCATCCGCAGTTGCAGTTCTATCCCGAAGGCGTGCTGGTCATGGACCAGACCGAGTTCTTCGCGGTCGACGAACGCACAGCCGGCATCCGCAAGAGCCGCTTCGCCGGCAACGGCGCGGCGTGGCCGACGAGCATCAAGCTGGAAGGTGCCCGTCGGCTGGGCAAACGCATGGTGTCGCTGGTGCACGTCGATCCCGCGCATCTGGCCGACATCCCCGCCAACGTCCTCGTGTACGGACGCAATGGCGTGGAGGCAGCGCCGATCCGCGACGGCGAACGCGAACTTGGCCTGATCGTTGAAACGACCGCCAACACGCTGGAAGACGCGCGCGTGCTCGCCAGCCTGCTCACGCATTACCTCCTCCACTACGGATATCCGGGTCGCAAAGCGACGGCCGGCAACATCGCCTATCCGCTGTCGCCGAACCTCATCGCGTTCGAGCGCGCGGACGGAACGTTCGGTGCCATCGTGCCCAGCGGCACGCGCGACCCGGTGTTCTTCGCGAACTATCCGACAATCCGCGAGAACGTCATCGCGCTGGTGCAGCGGCAGTTCCCTGACGCGATGGCGAAGGCCACGTTCCGCATCATCGAAGCCGATGCCTCCGCTCCCGCGGTACTAGTGCGCAACATCGACGACGATGCGACCCGGTTGGCGATCCGTCATGCGGGCGAAGTCGAAGCGCTGCTGCGTGTCGCACCGGCGCGTGCCGGCTCGCTGTTCAACCTGGTAGCCGATGACGCCTACGAATGGTCGCTGTATCACCTGCTCGAAGATGAGGCACTGATCCGCGACACCCTGTTCCCCATCCGCTATTACCGCGCGAGCGGTGGCGAGTGGGTCGCGGAAGGTACGCAATCCTCGCGCTGGTTCGAAGTGGCGCCGCCGCTGGACTGCGGCACCGACGAACGTACCCTGTCGGTCATCGCAGCGACGCGACCGGCCGGAAACGCGGTGCGGCAACGCGCCCTGGGCGAGATCGCACGCGTCATCCGCAGCAAGGATGCGGGCATCAATCGCATCACCTTCGATCTGCTCTTCAACGATGCCGATGCCTACGAAACGGCGCTGGATTCGGGGCTGTTCTCAGCAGACCGCATCGCTGCCGTGCTGGGCGTCGAGCCGAGCCGCCTGATCGGTACGTACTTCGTGGATTCGTGCCAGGCGATCAAGATCTCGCTCAATCGGCCGGTGCTTTCCGCCTCGCCGGAGGATCGCGACGTGTTCGGCGCGCAGCAGCAGGCGGCGCTGTTGCGCATGCGCATCCCTGAGTTCGAGATGGCAGCGCCCTCGCCTCGCCACGCCACCGCGGAGGTCTCGCCATGAACCGCATGATCGCTGCCGACGAAACTCCGACCGTGATCGGTTACGTGCTCAAGCGGCTTCGCGAGCTGGGCATCACCGAGGTGTTCGGCGTGCCGGGCGACTACTCGTTCCCGGTGTGCGATGCGATCTGCGCCGAACCCGGGATGCGATGGGTCGGTTGCTCGAACGAACTCAATGCCGGGTACGCCGCCGACGGCTACGCACGCGTGCGCGGCGCAGGAGCGGTATGCACGACGTACGGCGTTGGCGAACTGAGCGCCATCAACGCCATCGCCGGCGCCTATGCCGAACACCTGCCGCTGTTCCACCTGGTGGGCATGCCGGGCATGCAGACGCAGGCCAGCCGCGCGCTCATGCACCACACGCTGGGCAACGGCGAATACAGCCTCTACCAGCGCATGAGCGAACCGGTGGTGTGCGCGCACGCGGTCATGACGCCGCAGAACGTCGCTCGCGAGACCGAACGCCTCATCGCCGAAGCGCTCTACCATCGCCGCCCGGTTTACATGGCGTTTCCGGCGGATCTCGCCGTGCAGCCGGTGCTCGATCGCGCCGAACCCGCGCAGCCGCCCGGCAGCGATCCGGTGCAGCTCGCGCGTGCCGTGGAAGCGATCACGTGCGCGCTCGAACAGGCGCCTTCGGCATGCCTGCTGCCGGGCATCCTCGTCGACCGCGTCGGCGCGCGCGACGCGCTGCAGGCGCTTGTGGACGCAACCGACCTGCCCTTCGCGACGATGTTCATGGCCAAGTCGGTTCTCGATGAAGCACAACCCAATTACGTCGGCATATACGACGGCCGCCTGATGAACGAACGCGTGCGTGCCTTCGTCGAATCGGTCGGGCGCGCTATCGTCGTCGGTTCTCCGATGACCGACTTCAATACCGGCGCGTTCACCGCCAACCTGCCGCGCGGTCGCACGATCGTGATCGGGCACCACCACGCGGTGGTCGATGGACGACGCTATCCGAACGTGGAGATGGGCGAACTGATCGCAGCACTCGCCACGCGCCTTCCGCGACGCGACTGGCGTCGCCCTGCGCCGGAGGCGCCGGCAGAGATCGTCGGCGAAGGCAGCGAGGCGATTTCCGCCGGCGCGCTGTATCCGCGGCTGGCGCGGTTCATCCAACCCGGCGACACGGTGGTTGCCGAAACCGGAACGGTATCGATGGGCGCGGGCTTCTCGCGATTGCCGGCCGGCGCGCGCTTCTTCAACCAGACGCTGTGGGGCTCGATCGGCTGGGCCACGCCCGCCGCGCTCGGTGCTGCCGTCGCGGCGAAACAGCAGCGCGTGGTGCTGCTCACCGGCGAAGGCTCACACCAGATGACAGTGCAGGCGATCGGCCAGTTCTCGCGCCTGGGCCTGAAGCCGGTGGTGATCGTGCTCAACAACGATGGTTATCTGATCGAACGCCTGCTGTGCGCGGATCCGTCGATCGCCTACAACGACGTCGCACCGTGGCGTTATGCCGACATTCCACGCGCGTTCGGTGGCGATGACTGGTACACCGCACGCGCTACGACCTGCACCGAACTGGATGACGCGCTGGCTCGCGCAAGTTTGAGCGACTGCCCTGCATACATCGAGGTCGTCACCGACGCCTACGCCGCGTCCGAACTTGCGGACCAGCTCGGCGCGGGCCTCAAGGCGCTGCGTGCCGAGGAGACGGCGCGTTGATCCAGTCTTGATTTCGGGATGCGAGGCGCCGGTTCACCATCGGCGCGTCGCATCCGCGGGGCGACGGGCGGCCCGTAGTGGCGCGGGATTACGGTCGCAGGATGCACAATCCCGGCCAGGCCACAGCATCCCCGCCCGAATGAACCACGCATCCCGTCCGACTCGAGTCGCCCTCATCGGGTACGGCTTTGCCGCGCGCACGTTCCACGCGCCGCTGATGCAGGCCGTGCCCCACCTGTCACTGGTAACGGTCGCCTCCAGCCGCCCCGAGCAGGTGCGCGCAGACCTGCCCGATGTCGCGGTCGAAAAGGATCCGATGCGGGCAATCGTCGAGGCCGACATCGACCTTGTCGTGATCGCCACGCCCAACGACACGCACTTTCCGCTGGCGCTGGCCGCGCTTCATGCGGGCAAGCACGTGGTCGTCGACAAGCCGATGACGCCGAGCCTCGCGGAAGCCAAGGAGCTGCTCACGACTGCGCGGGCGCAAGGGCGACTCCTTTCGGTCTTCCATAACCGGCGCTGGGACAGCGACTTCCTGACGGTGCGCGAGGCGATGCGCGATGGGCTCGTGGGCGACGTGCGTCATTTCGAATCGCGCATCGAACGCTTCCGCCCGCAGGTGCGCGACCGATGGCGAGAGCGACCCGGTGCCGCGACGGGCTTGTGGTGGGACCTGGGGCCGCATCTGGTGGACCAGGCACTGTCATTGTTCGGCTGGCCCGACACCGTGCAGGCGAGCTTCGCGCGACAACGCAACGGCGCCACGACGGACGACTGGGCGCACGTCGTGCTGTCGTTCGGCGAGACGCGCGCGGTGTTGCAGATGGGAATGCTCGCGGCGATTCCCGGCCCGCGTTTCGTCGTGCATGGCACGCGCGGTTCGCTGATCAAGGCGCAGCCCGATCCACAGGAGCCACAACTGCTGGCGGGAGTGCGCCCTGGCGATCCGCAATGGGGCGTCGATCTAGACCCGTTGCAATGGCGATGCGACGACGACGCGCTCCAGACGCGTCCCGCACTGCCGGGTGACCAGTCCCGCTTCTATGCCGAACTTGCCGATGCCATCGCGGGCGACGGTCCCAACCCTGTGCCGCCCGAGGAGGCCATCGCCGTCATGGCGATCCTGCAAGCTGCGATGGACTCCGCATCGGAAGGAAACAGCGTGGTGCCGCAGGCTCCGTGCTAGTCGGTGCGATTCGTGCGGGAAATGCCTGCAGACGCCAACCTGGATGGCGTGAAACATCGAGGTGGACTCTTCGGTTGTGATACTCCTCAGCGGGTTCGCGCGGGTTGCAGGGAAACAGTGCGAGAACCACGGAAGGACGCAAGAACGGCTTGACGTACATCAATGGCCACTTGCCTTGGCGCTCTAAGCTGCCCCCCATGCCCTACCCTTCCATGCTCCTTCTGCCAGGCTTGCTGTGCGACGAGAGCCTTTGGGACCTCGTCGTGCCGTCGGTTCGCTCCGTTGCATCGCCTCTGGCAATCGACCTGACGAAGTCGGCGAACATCCAGGCCATGGCGGCGGATGCGTTGAAGATCGCACCGGACACATTCGTGCTGGCCGGCTTCTCGATGGGCGGCCAGGTTGCGCTGGAGATATGCCGGATGGCGCCGGAGCGCGTCCAAGGGTTGTGCCTGATGAGCACGAACGCGCACGGCCTGACACCGGCGGTCCACGACGCATTGTCCGCGGCGAAAGGCCGCATCCTCCGCGACGGCATCGATGCCTATCTGGCTGGCGCATGCGAGGCCTACTTCGCGCACATGACGGATCCCTCCCCCGCAATCCGGGATCGATTCCTGCGGATGGGGCGTCGATTGGGAGCCGATGTCGCCCTGCGCCAGATCGACGCATTGCTTGACTATCGCGGTTTCGAACCACCGTTGTCGTCCCTGCGCATGCCGACGATGCTGATATGTGGCGAGCGCGACGCGCGTACACCGGTGGGCCTGCATCGGCAGATGTCGACTGACATGGGCAATGCGCCTGTGCACGTGGTGCCGGGCTCGGGCCACTTCACGATGCTGGAAGCACCTGACGTCGTGGCTTCGCTGCTGAGCCGGTGGTGCAGCCGCGTGCTGGACTAAACCGCGAGACCCGTACCGGAGGCATTGATCCGCCCTCCCCTCGCGCATTGCGGCCGACCAGCGTAATCAGGATGAAACGCATGATGCCGGAGGCTGCTCACGCAACCCCCGGCATCGACCGGCGCGCCACACCTCAGAACTGATAGCTCACTTTCAACGACTCCGCATTGTCCTCGTAGTGGCTGGCGAACTCGCCGCCGTACTCGAAGCGCACGTTGAGGCGGTCGTTGATCTTCAGGTCGGCGCCTGCGGACACTTTCGCGCGTTCGCTCGGCAGATCGCTTTCGACATGGAACGTGCCCTGCGCGGGGTCGCCGCCGACGAACGCCATGTCCGCACCCACCGCGTTCTCGCTGTAGAACGCGCCGCCAACGCCGCCGTACAGGCGCAACGTCTTATCGGTGCCGAGGTCGAAGCGGCCACCGGCTTCCAGCATCGGGGCGATGGACAACACGTTCTGGCTCGATGCACTCACCTTCAGGCTCAGATCGTCCGCGCCCTGCTCGGTGTACGCGCCGGATTCGATGTGCGTGGCATGGAGGTCGACGTACGGACGCAGGTACCAGGAATCGAAGGGAATCTGCTTCGAGATGCGCGAGTGCAGGCCGTAGTGCGTCACGTCGAACTGCGACGTCGCCAGGCGGTCCACGTCGCCGACCTGCAGGTGACGACTGCCGTCGTAGGACATGCGACCGCCGTTGATCGCGCCGGAAACCAGCCAGTCGCCGAACTGGTGCTTGACCACCACGCCGCCCGCCCAGCCGTTGCCGTCGATGTTGCCCTGCACGTTGCGCGTGTTCATGTCGGTGGTGTCGTAGGCGAGCGAACCGCCCAGGAACCAGTCGGGCGCGATTTCACGCTGGCCGCCCAGCTGCACGCTCTGGCCGTTGTTGCGATAACCGACGCTGTTCGAAGTGGCGTCGTGGTCGGCATCGGCGTTGATGTAGCGCACCCAGCCGCAATCGTGTTCCTGAGTAAGCGTGCCGGTCTGTTCGAACTGCGGGCAGCTGTTCATGCGTTCGACGAACGCCTGGCTTGCACCGACGCGATCGGCGGTAGCGGCCTGCGCGCCTTCGCTGGAGAGGTTGTCCAGCGCGGGGCCGTATTGCGCGGCGCTTGTCACGGCCGCATTCATCTGGGCCAGGGTCGAACTCAGGCCAGCCTGGAGGTCGCCACCGTTGAAGCTGTTTTCCAGGTTGCTTGCGACTTGCTGTTCGTTGTAGCTGAGGGAGGATGCCTGCGCGACCATCTTCGACGCCGGTGTGATCGTCAGGTATTGACCCGTGGAATCGATTTGCGAGCTGTAGCTGAACAGATAGTTCGATGCATCCTGGATTGCGAGGTCGCTGGCGATGCCGAGCTTGCTGCTCCCGGTGGAATTGATGGTGACGACGCCGTACGGAGCCAGGGTATCAGGCTTGATCAGCAGCGTTCCACCAAGTGTCACGTCACCGTTGACGACCAGATTCGTCGCCAGGTCGTTGTAGAAGTCCACCGACTGCTTGATGGTGCCCGTGCTTTCCAGGCTGCCGGTGATGACGCTGGGCGTCGGCTCCCAGCCGACTGCGGCGTCGACGTCGATCGTGCCGAAGTTGAAGACGTTCGCACTGCTGCTCGACGCGGTGCCCCAATTGCCACCGGCGGCATTCATCAGGGCGCCCGACTTGATCTGCACGTCGCCAAGAATCTGACCGCCCGAAAGATTGTCGACGTTCGCGTTGCTGGTAGGTGACGAGATCGCGGTGCTGCCGGCCACCGAGTTGTCCGGGTTGCGCGCCCAGATCGAGCCGCTGTTGTTCACCGTGCCGATGGAGTCGCTCGACGTACCGGTGAGCAGCACCACCGGCGCCGTCGGCGTACCGATCAGCTGCGCGCCGGCTTCGTTGGTGACGGTGACGTTGGGCGTCTTGTTGCCTTCGGTGTTGGTGACCACCGCGCTGGAACCGTTGCCCCACACCTGCACCAGGCCCTTGTTGTCGACGCTGATGCTGCCGACATCGCCGGTGGTACCCGACACATGGCCGATCATCTGGCCCCCGGTGGTGGCGTACAGACCACCGCCGCCCGCGACGGACTGCGCGAAGATGCCGTGCGCGTTCGCGCCGGTGGTGGTGATCGAAGCGTCCGCGCCGACGTTGATCGCGACATCCCCGGCATTGCCCCACAGCACGTTGTTTACGCCGCCGGTCAATTCCGGGAACGCGATGTCGCTGGATGCGGCGGCCAGATCGCCACCGAGCATGCCGCCACCACCGATGGATTGCGCGAGGATGCCGTACGCGCCCGCGCCGGTGGTCGACAACGTGCCGTCGAAATCCACCGTTACGTTGCTGCCGTTGCCGCCCATGATGGCGTCCTTGCTGTACGGGTTGTTGCCATTGAGCGTCAACCCGATCACCCACGCGCCACCGCCGCCGAAGCTCTGCGCGAGGATGCCGTGCGCGTTGCGGCCACTGGTGGTGATGGCCGCCTCGCTGACCGACACATCGACCGCGCCGCCGTCGCCGCACTGATAGTAGAAGTAGCCTTGGCTGCTGCCCGGGCAGCCCAGGTGCGGCGACGGCGTGTCGGCGTCGCCGCCGCCCATCTGGAAGCTCACCAGCTGGCCGGTCGGATCGGCCGACGGATCGGTCACGCCCTTGCCCGTCGAATCGGCCTGCATCAGCGTCATCGTGCCGCCGCCGCCACCGATGCTCTGCGCGACGATGCCGACCGCATCGTTGCCGCTGGTGGTGATCGAGGTGGTGCGACTGCCGTCGTTCCCGCTCGGATTCATCGTGACGTTCACCGCGCCACCGTTGCCCTGCGTGTTGCCGGCGCCGCCGGTGGCGCCGACGACCAGTGTCGAGGGTGTGCCATCGCTGGAGGTGTAGCTGTTGGACGTCGTCGAGACATCGCCGCCACCGGCGCCGATGCTCTGCGCGAAAATGCCGAAGCTGGCATCGCTGTCGGTGACGATCTGGCCGTCGATGTTGTTGACGGTGACCGTGCCGCCAGTGCCGAGGCTGAGGTTCTTGCCGCCGACGGTGATGTTGGTCTTGTAGGTATCGCCCCGCGTGACCTGGTAGTTCTCCGTCGCGGTGGAACCGGTGTGGCCGCCGCCACCGCCGACGCTCTGCGCCCAGATGCCGGCCGACAGCGGGCCATGCGTCTGCAGGTTGGCGTTGTTGGTGACCGTGACGTTGCCGCCGTCGCCGGGCGTGGGCGTGCCGTCGGAGCTCTTGTCGTTGCTGCCTCCGCCCAGAAGCATCGTCACGTTGGTGTCGTTGGCTTGCCCGCCGCCCGGGCCATCGATCGCATTGGCCGCCGCGTAGCTCAGCCATGCCCCGGCCAACGAATTCAGGTTGCCCATCGCCATCGAAGAACCAGCGCCCTGCTGCAGGCCCGTCACGCCCGACCAGCCGTAGCCCTGGGTTGCCAGTACCGACTGTCCGAGTAGGAACTTCGCCATGTCCGCGTTGGTGCTGGTGCCGCCCGCGGTGCTGCCGCTACCGGCCACGCCACCGCCGCCGCCGACCGACTGCGCATAGATCGCCGCGGCGTCGCCACCGAAGGTCATGATGTTGCCGTTGTTGGTCACCTGCACCGCGCCGCCGTTCGCGTCGCCGCCGCCGGTGCCGGTCACGGTGAGCGCGGTGTTCGACTTCACGCCGCTACTGCCGGTGGCTGCGGCTGCGCTCGCCAGGCCGCCGCCACCGCCGATGCTCTGCGCGAAGATGCCGTTGCCGCTGTCGCCCATCGTGAGGATGCTGCCTTCGTTGCCGACGGTGACCGCGCCGCCGGACGAACCCGCACCACCGCCGCCGCCGATGGTCAGCGTCATCGCCGAGGAACCGCCGGCTTGCGCGTACTGCGAATCCGCACCGCCCGCGCTGGCCGTGCCGCCGCTGCCGCCGATGCTCTGCGCGAGGATGCCGCGCGCACTGTCGCCGGCGGTGAAGATGAAACCGCTCGCGGCGTTGTCGACGTTGATCGCGCCGCCCGTACCGCCGTTGCCACCATTGCCACCCATCGACACCGTGACGTCGATCGACTTCCCGGCGCCGGCCGCATAGGTACTGTCGCTGGAGTCGCCGGCGTTGCCGCCGCCACCACTCACGCTCTGCGCGAGGATGCCGTGCGCGGCGTTGCCGGCGGTGAGGATTGCGCCGCTGTTGGACGCGGTGACGTTGCCGGCATCGGCGCCATCGGCCCCGTTGCCGCCGAGCGAAACGTTCACGGTCACCGACGGAACTTCGCTGCTGGCCGACATCGCATAGGCATCGCTCTTGCTCATGCCGCCGTTGCCGCCGCCACCGGAAATGCTCTGCGCGAGCATGCCCCACGCATCGCTGCCGGAGGTCATGATCTGCCCGACGTTGTCGGCCTGCACATCGCCCGACGTCGACGCGGTGCCGCCATCGCCGCCGACCGCGACACTGGCCGTTACCGACGTCGCGCCTTCGCTGTTGACGGTAAGCGCCGTGGCCGAGCCACCATCGCCGCCGCCACCGCTCACCGCCTGTGCGACCAGACCCTTCGCATGATTGCCCTCGGTGGCGACGATGCCGCTGTTGTAGCCGATCACCTGCACCGTGCCCGGCGTGCCGGCGCTGCCGCCCGAGCCGCCGTTGCCGCCCACCGTGTAGTTGAACGGGCCGATCACCGTGTTCTGTGCCGAACCGCCCAGGCCGCCACCGCCGCCGATGCTCTGCGCAATGAGCGCGCTGGAATGTTCGCCCGTGGTGTAGATCACTTCGCCCGGTTCTGCCGGTGCGCCGTCCACGCGGATCGGATAACCGTTGTAGAGCGTCACCGCGCCAGCGCTGCCGCCACTTTCGCCGCTACCGCCGATCGCGATGCCGGCCAGCAACGAGGTGGCCTGCAACGAACCGCCGGCACCGCCACCGCCACCGATGCTCTGCGCAGCGACACCGACCGAATCGTCGCCGGAGGTGGCGATCAGACCCGTGGGAAGCGTTGCGGTCGGCTCCCAGAGCCCGACGTCGACTTCGCCGCCATCGCCGCCCATTCCGCCCTTCCCTCCCGTTCCGTAGAAGAGGTCCGTCGCGGTCGAGCCGTTGCCGCCGGCACCGCCGATGCTTTGCGCCAGAATGCCGGCCGCCGCGAAACCCGACGTGGTGATGTTCGTGCTCTGCACGCTGGCCTGCACCAGACCGCCATTGCCGGCGTTGCCGCCCGCGCCGGCGTTCGATGCCAGTCCCTGTGCGCCGCCACCGTAGCCGCCGACGCCGCCTATGCTCTGCGCCTGTATGCCCGCGGCCATCATCGATGCCTGCGCGACGTTGCCGTTGGTATCGACCGGAATCGTCGCGCCGGTGGCGGCGGTGCTCGCGCCGACCGCGGTGATGTTCGGCGATGCGACGCCGGGTTGGCCGATGAACAACTGGATCTGCCCGCCGTCGCCGCCTGCACCACCCGCGCCGCCCGTGCCCTTGCCGAGGTCACGAGCCGCCTGAGTGCCGTCGCCGCCCTGCCCGCCCTGGCTCAGCGCGACGATCGCCGAACCGGCCGAGGTGACGTCACCTTCGTACAGCTTGTAGTCGATGGAACCACCGTTGCCGCCGATGCCGCCGGTGGGGCCGTCGCTGCCGTCGGTGTTGAGCGCGTCGTCGAGCGGCTCCGCGGAGTCGCCGCCATTGGCCGTCATCAGCACCGCCGTCGTGCCGGGCGTGCTGCCGTTCCAGCCCTTGGTGCTCACGATCGAACCGGCCTGCCCGAACAGGATCCCGGCGCTGTCGCCGCCATGCCCCGGCTGCCCGGCGGCGCCGCCGGTTCCGCTATCCGTTTGCTGGTCGCCTGCCGTTCCGCCCAGGCCGCCCTGGCTGTTGAGCCATACCGCGTTGCCCGTGCCGGTGCTGACGACGGCGGAGCCCTGGTCCATCTCCAGCCACACCTGGCCGGCCAGGCCGCCCGCGCCGCCGTAGCTCGCGTCGCCATTGAGGCCGGTGCTACCGGTGCCGCCGGTGCTGCTCAGCGCGACGGCGGGCGTGCCGTCGGTGCTGCCGACGATCTGGCCGCCCGTGACGGTCTGCGTGAGATCGTCCGCGGTGCCGCCCGTCGTGCTCGTCTGGTCTGGCGCCGTGCTGCCGACGCTGGTCTGGCTGATGGGTGCCGTGTTCGGCGTGGGCGTTGCGGCGCTCGCGGGGCTGGCCATCGCCATCGTTGCGATGGCCTGCATCAGCGCGAGTGAAAGAACGCCGCGACGACGCAACGCGGAGGAGGTGTGCACTCGCGTGCGCCGATCAGGTGAAACGGTCATTGCAACAGCCTCGTCATTGGGAGGCTGCAACTTCAGGCATTCGCGCCTGTGCCCGGTTGACGACCGTCAAGCGGAGGCGTCGAATTGGTAACCGCATGCTGAACACACAGCGCATGCAAACGGTTGCATGACGCTGGGGCGGATTCAGCGATGTGCGTGCGTCATGACGCCAGGTCGATAGCGAACAGACCACCGGCCGACGGCTGAGCCGCGAGCACTTGCGACGACATTCGCACGCGGGCGGTCGTCACGTAGCAGGTGCCGGACTTGTCGAAGCAAAGGCTGCCGACATGCGGCGCCGGCAGCGGAATCGTTTCGACACACGCGCCGTTGTCGGCCAATCGCACGATGCAGCCGCCGCCCCACATGGCGGCCCAGAGACGCCCCTGCGGATCGATAGCGAGGCCGTCAGGCTTGCCGGGAATGCCAAGGAAATCCGTGACGATCACCGGCTCGCCGAGCGTGCCTGCATCGACGTCCGCGGGGTACGCGAGCAGCGTGCGTGCCAGCGTATCAACAACGAACAACGTGCGTTCTTCCTGCGAGAACGCCATGCCGTTGGCGACGCCCAGCCCTTCGGCGACTCGGCGAACCGGCGCGTCCCATGCCGGCGCATGGAACAGCGCGCCGCGACCGCCGAGCACGCCGCGATGCATCGATCCCGCCCACAGCCCGCCGCGCGAATCCACGGTCATGTCGTTGAGGCGGCAGCCTGCGCCGACATCGATTTCCCGTCCGGACCGCAGCGTCGCCAGGTCCGGTTCGATGTGGACGAAATGTGTTTCTCCGTTGCCGACGAGCGCTCCATCCTGCAATCGACCAAGCGACCACACGGGCTCACCCAGCGGTATCGAGCGGCATTCGTGACCGTCCCAGCGCAACATGCGCGGCGCTGTCGGATCGACCCAAAGCACCGAGCCGTCATCGCAGACGAGTGGCGATTCGCCGATGGTCGCCTCCGGATTACACAGCAATCGCGGAACCGCGCGACGACCGCGAGAGATCGCGTCCACCCATTCGCGGGCACGCGCGCCGACCTCGGCTGCGGAGCGACCCGGCCTGTACAGATCCGACCCGATGCCGAACCCGTAAGCACCGGCTGCGAACAGCGAAGGCACCGCCATCGGCGTGACGCCGCCGACCGCGATCACCTGCACATCCTTCGGCAGCACCGCCCGCAACGCGGGCAGCGTGCGTTCGACATCGCCAGCCGGGAACGCCTTGAGCATCCGCGCTCCGGCCGCGATCGCAGCAAACGCCTCGCTCGGGGTCGAGTAACCCGGCAGCGGCACCATTCCATGCTGCACGCTCGCGCGGATCACCTCGACATTCGTGTTGGGCGAAACGCACAGGCGGCAGCCGCTCGCGGCCAGCCGCGCAACGTCTTCCAGCGTCAGTACCGTGCCTGCGCCGATCGACATGCGGTCGCCGAACTCGCGCACCAGCAGCGCGATGGTGTCGAATGGATCGGGCGAGTTGAGCGGAACTTCCGCCACGCGGATGCCCGCATCGAACAGCGCCTGCACGACGTCGATGGCATCGCGCGTGGGAAGGCCACGCAGGATCGCGATGGCGGGCATCGCGTCCAGTCGCGCCTTCAATGCCTCGTACGCCTGATCCAGTGTCGTCACGCCCGAGCCTTCGAGTGCAGTGCATGGAAACCGTCGACCGATGCACCGCGCGCATCCACGCCCTGGCCTTCGAGACCGACGATCGACAGCGCCTGCGCATACAGCGCGCAGACCGGACCGGAACCCACCAGCGGGATGGTCGCGTGGGCGGCTTCGGGAAACAGCGCCCGCGCGTCCGCGATTTCCGCTCCGATCAACAACCCGCGCAGGTATGACGCGCCATCCGCCCGCGCCAGCTCGCCGCGTATGACTTTCGCGCGCGCGCCGAACAGCAGCGTTCCAAGGCCGAGCGCGCCGCCGTAACCGTTGCGCACGCCATCGCGGAAGACGTCCCCGGCGGCGGCCGGGCCATCGACGATGGATGCAAGAAGTCCCGCAGCCGTGAGGCGGTCGAAGATCTCGCCCGACATCGCGGTCATGAATTCGGCGACGCGGCCGCCCTCCATGCGCACCCACTTGGTGTGCGTGCCAGGGAGTGCGACGACGCCATCGGACGGAAGTCGGTTGGAGGCGAGCAATCCGAACAATTCGGTTTCCTCGCCCCGCATGATGTCGGGCGCAGCGTCGGCGCTACGCTTGCACGCCAGGCCCGGAACGATGCGCACGGCGACATCGCCGATGCGCACGTCGTGCAAGGCGCCGGCCAATCCGTCCGGCGCGACCGGGCACATCACGTAACCCGCATCGGACCAGCCGATGTTCGAGCCGACCATGCCGCAGGCGTACATCCGCCCTGCGCCAGGCCAGCGCGAAGCTACTTCCGCCACGAGCGCGACCATCTGTTCGCGCGTAAGCGATGCGATGCCGGAAGGCTGCTCGATCGAATCGATCGCCTTGCCATTCGCATCGATATGGAACGCGCGGAAGTTCGAACTGCCCCAGTTGATGCCGACGATGGCCTCGCCGGCGTTCGCTTGATCGCTCACTGACGCGTCACCCCTGCTCCGCCATCCACCGGGAACACGCCGCCGGTGATCCAGCCACTACGCGGCGAGGCGAGGAACAACGCCATTTCCGCCACGTCCTCCGCCGTTCCCAATCGGCCAAGCGGATGACGTTCGACGTTCCGGGCGCGCGCCTGATGCGGATCGGCCGCACGTTCGAACGAGGCGCGAAGCATCGGCGTATCGATGGACGCCGGCGCAATCGCATTCACGCGGATGCCCGACGCCGCCAGTTCCAGCGCCGCCGAACGTGCGAGTTCCTCCAGCGCCGCTTTCGACGAGGCATACGCCGCCAGCGTGGGCGTGGCGAAGCGTGCGTTGATCGACGAGAGCAGCACGATGGAACCGCCGCCGCGTTCGCGCATCGACGGCACGCAGTGGCGGATCACGCGCAGCGCGCCGAGCACGTTGACCGCATAGGTGTCGACGAACTGCGCTTCATCCGATTCCATCACCGAACCCGGCGGACACACCGCGGCGCAGTGCACCGCGATGTCGAACCCGCCCACCTGCGCCGACAGCGATCGCAGCGCCGATGCGGTCTGCTCCGCCGAACGCAGGTCCGCGACGACCCATGCGTCCACGCCATCAACCGCATGCAGGTCCAGCGCCGCCACCCGTGCCCCAGCTTCGCGCAGGCGCCGCGCGACGGCGGCGCCGATTCCGCTTGCCGCGCCGGTGACCAGCGCGGTCCGTCCTTCCAGTTCCGCCATGTTCATGCGCGAATCGTGTTCCCTTGCGACTGCATCAGAAGCGCCAGATGAGCGTGGCCTTGTAGTTGCGACCGAACAGCACGTTCGTGCGCAAGCCTTCCTCGAAGCCATCGTAGGTGCGCTGCTGGCTGTCGAGCAGGTTGTTGGCTTCGAACTTCAACGACAGGTTGTCGTTGAAATCGTAGCCCATGGTGGCCGACAGGTCCTTGTAACTGTCGTTCCAGATCCCCGTCGCAGCGGCCGACAGGCCGACCAGGTACTCGTCGCGCCAGTTGTACGCCAGGCGCACGCTGAAGGGCCCGCGTTCAAAGTAGCCGATCAGGTTGACGTTGTTCTTCGACAGACCCGGGAACGGCAGCGACTGCCCCGTGACATCGACGATCGGCGTTTCCGAATCGATGTAGGTGTACGTCGCCACGACGCCGAAACCATCGAGCGCGCCTTCGAACGGCACCTGCGCCAGCAGCTCGGCGCCCTGCACGGTGGCGCTGTCGCCGTTCACCTTGCGGTTGATCAGGAAGTTGACGCCGCCGTAGGTTTCCGCGCTCTGGCGCTGGACGATGAAGGTCTTCACGTCCTTGTAGAACAGGCCGGCAGACAGCAAGCCCTGGTCGCTGTAGTACCACTCCAGCGACATGTCGAACTGATCGGCCTTGAACGGATCGAGCCCCGGCGCGCCGCCGCTGCCCGTACCGGGCGAGATCTGCGTGCCGTTCGCGTCGAACACGGCGTTGTTGTTGAGCGAGACGCCGTTGTTGAGGTCTTCGGTGTTTGGGAATGCCACCACGCGTGCCGCACCGCCGCGCAGGACGAGGTCGTCGGTGATGTCCAACCGCACGATGCCCGACGGCAGGATCTCGTCATCGCTGCGCGTGTACGTCGCCGGCTGGGCCGAACCATTGCCGGCGATGAGGTTGCCGCGCGAATCCAGGTCGCGCCCGACGTAACGCAGGCCGATGTTGCCGCTCAGCGGAAGGCCGCCGACTTCGGTGTCCCAGTTGACCTTCGCGTAGGCCTCGGTGAAATCCTCATCGATGTCGAACGTGCCCGCATAGGCCAGCGTGTTGTTGGCGCCGTCCAGGCACTGCGCGTTCTGCGAGATCGACGGGAACGCGGTGAACGCTTCGCAGCCGGTGAACACGCTGCGGTACGAACCCAGGAAGCTGCGCGGCAGGCCCGCGAACTCGCCGCGCATGAAGTCGTTATTGTTGTGCACGCGCAGGAAATCGCCCAGCTGCGTCGCCGGGATGCCGCCCGGCGGACGGATGTCGGCACGCAACGGATCCTGCGAGCTCGACAATTCGCTGTAACGCGCGCCGAAGTCGATCGAGCGGAACGCGCTGTCGTCGAAGTCCCAGGTCCAGTCGGTGCGCAGCGCGGTGGTGTCGGTTTCGGCGCGATAGTAGTTGTCGAACAGGATCGACATGCGCAGCTGCGCCGGATCGGTCACATCGAGGCCGCTGATGTTGAAGCTGCCGAAATCGCCGTTGGTGAAGTCGAAATCGACGACCGAGTTGACGCCCACGATCGGCTGCAGGCGCATGTAGTTCTGGTTGTAGTAGGCGGTGGATTTACCGTAGTCGGCTTCGACCGAACCGCCGAGGTGGTTGCCCACGCGGAATGCCGCCTTGATCGCCGAGGACCACACATCGGACTCGATGTTCGCCACTTCGGTGTTCAGCAGCACCGGGCTGGTGGATCGGCCGCGCAGCAGGATGTCGTGGTCGGAATATTCGGCGTTGCTCAGGCCGGCGGTGGGATTGAAGGCGATCCAGTAGCGGTCGCGATCGGCCTTCTGGCGCGAATAGAACGTGTCGGCGGTGATCTCCACGCCATCGGACGGACGCCACTGCAATACGCCGCTGACGCCGACCTTGTCGCGCTCGTCGTCGATGTCCTGCGCACGCATGTCCGCATTGCCGAAACGCGTGCGGCCGGTGGCGTCGGTGAAGCGGCTGTAGCCGGAGAACGTGTCCAGGCCCTGCTGCTGCACATCGCGCGAGCTGTACGTCGCCGAGATCAGGCCGCCAAACGTGCTGTCCGCGTTGCGGCCCGACAGCAGCGTGAAGGCCTGTGCGCCGGTGGATTCGCTCATCTCGTCGTAAGTTGCCGCGACGCTGAGCACGTTGGTGCTGGCATCGCCGGCAAGCGGCTTGCGCGTTTCGATGTCGATGATGCCGCCGAGCGCGCCGGCGATCTGGTCGCTGCCGGCCAGCTTGGTGACCGACAGGCGCGAGATCAGTTCCGAAGGAACCAGCGACAGCAGGCCATAGGTGGATGTGGCCAGCTGATCCAGGCCGTTGCCGCCGCGGCCGGTCGCATCGACGATCTGCCTTCCGTTGTAGAGGATCACATTCTCGCGCAGGCCGCGCACGAGCACGTCGCTGCCCTCGCCCATGCCGCGTTCCAGCTGCACGCCGGCCACGCGCGAAAGCGATTCGGCGACGTTGGTGTCGGGCAGCTTTCCGATGTCGTCGGCGACGATGGCATCGACGATCTGCGCCGAATCGCGCTTGACGTCGCGCGAGGCTTCAAGGCTTCCGCGGATGCCGGTCACGGTGACCTGGTCGAGCGTGCGTGCTTCGCCCTGGGGTGCAGCACTTTCCGGTGCGGCCGGCCCGGTCGAAGCCGGCGGCGTTGTTTGCGTTTGTGCGTTTGCCGACAGCGACGCGAGCAGCGCCTGGGCCAGCACGGTAGACAGAACGGTACGACGGATGATGCGCATTACACGGGCCCTCCCCCGAGGTTTGAGCCGCGGCCGACGCCGTCCGGTGCCCTGTCCTCGCCGGCGTTTTCTGCCGAACCGAACCGGTGTCGCCCGGAGCGCGCGCTCCTCCACTGCCCTTGTTTGCGATGCGGCTGCCCTGCGTTTCGCTTGGCATTGTGTAACTAATATAGCAATATATTTCCGGGCGCAAGCCTCGCATGCAACCCAGTTTCATTGCTGCAATGCGACATTCACGCCCAGCCGCACCAGCGCATCGCGCTCATGCAGATGCTTTATAAGCAACACATCAACTACCGGGGGACATACCGCACCATGGCCGCGCTCACAGGCGTCTTTCCCATCCTGCCCAGCATCTTCCGGGCCGATGGCTCGCTGGACTTCGACGGCACGCGCAACGTGCTCGAGTACATCCTGGCCGCGGGCGCGGCGGGCATCGTCTTCCCCGGGCTTGCGAGCGAGTACGACCTGCTCGACGCCGACGAGCGCGTGGCGATGACACGGAAGCTTGGTGAGTGGATCGCCGGGCGCGTGCCTTTCATCGTCGGCGCCAGCAGTCCGGACGAAGCCCTGGCCGTGCGCTTCGCACAGGCCGGCGCGGAAGCAGGCGCCGTCGCGGCGATGGTGCTCACGCCGCATCGCCATGCGCAGGATCCCGAAGCGATGGCCGCCTTCTTCGACCGCCTTTTCGAGGCGAGCGGACTGCCGATCATGCTGCAGAACGCACCGGCGCCGATGGGCGTGGGCCTGGGCGTCGAACAGGTGACGTGGCTCGCGCAACGCTGCGCGGGCATCCGCTATGTAAAGGAAGAAACGCAGCCTTCGGGCCATCGCATCACCGCGCTGATGGAGCGCGCGTCCTCGCACGTGGACGCGGTGTTCGGCGGCGCCGGCGCGCGCTACGTCATCGACGAACTCGCGCGCGGTGCGGTGGGCACGATGCCCGCGTGCGAGGTGACGGAAGTGCACGTGGCGATGCTCGATCGCTACGCACGCGGCGACATCGACGGCGCACGCGAACTCTTCGAACGCACGCTTCCGCTGCTGAGCATGCAGGCGGTGTTCCGCTGGCGTTTGACCAAGGCGGTGCTGCTGCGTCGCGGACTGATCGGAAGCGACTTCGTGCGCGCGCCCGGTCCGGCACTGGATGCCCACGACCAGCGCGAACTGGACGCCCTGCTCGCCCGCATCGGCGATTTGCTGCCGCTGGACGCCACGCCACTGGACACGGCGCCCGGCGGCGTGCGCAGATGAGTGCCATGCGCGTTGCGAACGTCGAAACCTTCATCTTCACCGTCCCGCGAGACACGCCGTACCTGGGGCCGCTGGGTCCCGGCGAGCGCGTCAACTCGCGTGGCTACGTCGTGCGCAAGGGCAACGGCACGATCTACCCGACGGTGGATCGTTCCGTCGTGGTGCGTGTCACCGCCGACGATGGCACCGTCGGCTGGGGCGAAACCTATGGCATCTGCGCGCCGCGTGCGGTGTGCGAGATCGTCAACGACCTGCTCGCGCCGGAACTGATCGGGCGCGATCCGGAAGACGTCGAGCGCATCTGGGACGACCTCTACGGCCTGATGCGCGTGCGCGGGTGCTTCGGCGGATTCAACGTCGATGCCATCGCCGCACTCGACATCGCGCTGTGGGACCTGCGCGCGAAGGGTCGCGTCGTGCCGCTGTGGCAGTTGCTGGGCGAGCGGCGGCGCGAGCGCGTGCCAGGTTATCTGTCGGGCTTGCCCGCGGGGTCGCTCGAAGAGCGCGTCGCGATGGCGCTACGCCTGCAGGCCGAAGGGCACGATGCATTCAAGATCCACACCGTCGTCAGCTTCGACGGCATTGTCGAGGAAGCCACGGCATTGCGCGAGGCGCTGGGGCCGGACGCTGCGTTGATGGTCGACCTGCACTGGAAGTTCGACGTCGAACAGGCGCTGGAGATGTCGCATCGACTCGAACCGCTGGGCCTGCAGTTCATCGAGGCGCCGCTGAAGCCGGAAGACGTGACGGGTCTGGCTGCGCTTGCGCGCGGCAGCACGATCCCGCTCGCCGCCGGCGAGGAATGGCATACCGAATACGAAGCGCGGCTGCGACTGGATCGCGATGCGATCGCCTACATCCAGCCCGAAATGGGTCACACCGGTATCACACAGTTCCTGCGCATCGCGCGCATGGCGAATGCGCGCGGCGTCGTCGTCGCGCCGCACGCGACGATCGGCGTGGGGTTGTTCCTCGCGGCCAGCCTGCATGCGTCGTCGGTGATCGACGATCTGTGGCGCCACGAATGGCAGCACTCGATCTTCGGCCGCTCGCTGCGGATGCTCGAAACCGACATGGCCTACGAAGACAACCACTACCGCCTTCCGACCGTCCCGGGCCTGGGCGCCGCGCCCAACGAGCGCTTCTGGGAGTTCGCCCAGCGCGTGGAGTGACGCGTCAGGCCGGTTGCGGCTGCGCGTTACGCGCGATCAACCGCGACCGGCCCGCCCAGCGGTAAGCGAGCCATCCAAGTGCAAGCGCGATCGGATGCAGCACCGCCATGAACACGAACGTGCGATCGAAGTTGTGGCCCTGCACCAGGCGGCCGACGACTTCGGCCGACAGCATGCCGCCGAACGCGCTGCCGGCGCCGATCAACCCGAAGACGGTCGCCACGACACGGCTCGGGTACATATCCACGATCAGCGTGCTGATGTTGATCTGAAACACCAGATGCGCGAACGCCACCAGCGACGCGATGCCGAACAGCACCGGCAGCGGCGGATGGAACGCGATCACAAGGCCAATGGGCGCGAGCATCGCAGCGCCCGTCATCGCGGTGATGCGGCTGCGTGCGGGCGCCATGCCGCGCTTGACCAGCGCGCTGGAAATCGCGCCACCGCCCACGCTGCCGAAATCCGCCGCCAGGTAGACCACCCACGCCATCGACGCCACGGCGGACAGTGTCATGCCGCGTTCGTCGTTGAGGTATTTCGGGAACCAGAACAGGTAGAAGTACCAGACCGGATCGGCGACCGCGCGCGAAGCGACGAGCAGCCACATCGAACGATCGCGCAGCAGGTCGCGCCAGAGCGTGCCCTCGCCTTCCGATGACGCTCCGGCCTGCGTCGGTGTCGCGGTTACAGGGGCGGCGCCTTTCGCATCGCGCGGATACGCGAACCACCAGCCGATGATCCATACCAGTCCGATCGCGCCCGTGAGCCAGAACGCCGCGCGCCAGCCGTAGACCAGTGCGATGCCGCCAATCAGCGGCGGCGCAAGCGTCGCGCCGACCATCGCACCGGCCGTGTAGATGCCGTACGCGAGGCCGCGTTCCTGCGGCGGGAATTGTTCGGAGACGACTTTCGCGCCGACGGTGTAGTTACCGGGCTCGCCTAGGCCCAGCGCAAAACGCGCCGCGCCCAGCTCGCCCGGTGTGCGCACCAGGCCGGTGACGATGTTGGCGATGGACCACCAGCCCACGAACAGTGCCAGCGATACGCGCGCGCCGAGCCAGTCGGTGATGCGTCCCGCCAGCAGGTAGGCGGCCGTATAGGCGAGCAGGAACAGCTGCACGACGTGTGCGTATTCCAGGTCGCTCATCTTCAGGTCGACCTGGATGGTGGTCGCCAGGATGGAAAGCGCCTGCCGGTCCAGGTAGTTGATGACCGTGGAAACGAACAGCAATCCCAGCAACACCCAGCGGGCCTTTCCCAAGCCCGCGCTCACGCTGTCCGCCATGCACTGCCCTCCCCTCATGTCCGGACGATATTGCTAAATTAGCAACACGTCAACGGAGGATCCTGGGCATGCCGTCAACCGATTTCGACCGCTGCCTGGCGCAGTGCCGCCACGAGTTCGGTCGTGGCCGCTTCCGGGATCCAGCCCGACATCGCGATGCCCGCGTGGACCGGATCGCCCATCGCGATGGCGACGATGTGGTGATCGCGATCGTCGGCGACGTGCACGCGCGCATAGCCCTGCTCGCGCGTCTGCGCCAGCGTGGCGAGCAATGAGTCGACGCCGGCCGGGAACATCGGGATCTCCACGCCGTCGTACAGCTCGCGCACCTCGTCGTCGGACATCTGCGACAGCAACACGATGCCGATACCCGACGTCGTCGCCGGCAGCAGACCGATTCGACCCAGGCCCTTCGCGGCTTCCAGCCCCGGCGGCGCATGGAAGAGGTAGCTGACGCTGTCGTTCCACAGCACGCCCATCGCGACGGTATGGCCGAAGCGGCGCAGATCTTCCAGCACCGGCAACGCGCGACGGATCAGGCCGGAGGCGAAGAGGCTCTGCGCGGCCAGCACATGCATGCCGGGGCCTGCGGTGTATTTGCGGTCGGCGGTCTGCCGGGCGATGCCGAGGTAGGCGAGCGTTTTCAGCAGCCGGTTCACGCGCGTCGGATTGGCGTCGAGCTGGCGGGCAAGCTCGCGACAACCGATCGGTTCGGGCGCCGACGCGAGCGCCTGCAGCGTGGCGATGCCGTCGATCAGGCTCTGGTTCGGCTGGGCATTGGGCTTGGCGCGCATGGCGCCAGCGTAACTGCGATAGCAACACGTTCGCTAGGGGGCGGGCGACCCTTGCGCTTCAGGATCGCGCACGGCTGCCCCACGCGTACGCCGTGAACACCGCGCATGCGACTGCGGCAAACAGCGGCAAGCCGTGCCGGAACGACGTCATCGCCACCCCCGCGATGGCCGGCCCGAGCAACGCGCCCACGCCGAACGCCAGCGACATCCCCGCATACACCGCGACGAGATCGCCACCGCGATACCGGCTGCCGACGATGGTGACCATCAATGTGTAGATGCCCACGAAGGCGCCACCCCAGACGAACAGCAATACGTACGCCAGCCAGGGAACGGTGATCGCCGCCGGCCACGCCAATGCGCCGATGGCAGACAGCGCTCCAAGAAGGATGACGAGCCGCCGTCGGTCCACGCGGTCGCCGAGCCATCCGATGGGCAGTTGCAGGACGATCGCGCCCACCAGCAGTGTGGAAATCAGCGACGTCGCACCCTGCTCGCTCCACCCGAGCCTCATCGCGTACAACGGCAGGAAACTCAGGCCCGCGGTTTCGAGTGCGGCGTTCAGCGCCGTGGCTGCGAGCGCGATGGGCACCTGTCGCACGAGCACGCGCAATCCGCCTGGCAGCGTGCGCTCGCTGGTATCTGCATCCGTGGTGGTGGCGCGAGCGCGCATGCGCATCACCAGTCCTGATGCGATCACCGCCAGTGCGGCCGCGAGCAGGAACGGTATCGCATCGCCGGACCCGATGTGCCCGAGCAACAACGGCCCAAGCGCCATTCCGATGGAAACCACGGCCGTGTACGTCGCCATGCTCGTCGCACGCGTCGCCTCGCTGCTGAGCTGGCTGGCCCAGGTTTCGGTCGTCACCATGACGCCTTCGGACCCGATGCCCAACGCGTAACGCAGCGGAAACCAGAGCCACACCCACGCAAATAGCGGAAACGCGCACAACACCAGCGCGACGGCCAGCAACGCGAACAGCAACACCCGCCGCATGCCCAGCGCCTGCGTGATGCCCGGCAACCACAACGCCACCGTCAACACACCGAGCGCCTGCATCGACGCGTTCAGCCCCACGGTGAATTCGCTGTAGCCGCGCCGCGTGAGTTCCAGCGCGAACAGCGGCGAAGTCAGCCCGTACGTGATGCCGAAAACGCCCGCGCCTGCCAGCAACGGCAGGCGTGTACGCACAGCTGCGTCACTCACGACGAAGCTCCGCTTCCGCCATCGCCTCGCGCCGGGCGATTCGCCGTCGTCGACGGTCCCGCGAAGGACGCTCCTCGACCACCCGCCGCAATGCACGCGCGTAATCGAGCACCAGCCCGGGCGTCCACGCCATCGTCGCACCGCGGTGCCGCAGCATCGCGGCGAGCCACACGTACGGGTCCGCCATCAGCGCGAAGAACGCGCGCCACGGATGCCGCTGCCCCAGGCTGCCTTCGAGCGCGCACTCCAACGCAAGCGACGTCGCGGTCGAGCAACTGCGGCTGGTGAGGTTGTAAGTCGTGTCGGACTGGTACTCCTGCCAGAACCGCCGCAGCGCGGTCGCGTTGAAACGACGGAAGCGCACCCGCCGGTCAGGCGGTCGCCAACGCGCCACCTCGATGTCGTGGCTTTCGTTCCAGCGACCGGGCACATCGTTCTCTGTTCCCGCGCGAAGCAGCCTTGTGAAGTCGTCCGGCGAATGATCGATGTCGATCGCCGGATACAGGCTGATGTAGACGTCCGGCGCCAGTTCGACCGCCGCATGCCCGGTGGAGACCACGCCGGATCGATCGACCGCGGCGATGTAGCGGCTTACCACCGGTCGCGGCAGCGGCGATTCGATCGCGCCCACCGGCGTCCATACGTAGAGCGTCAGCACTTCGCTTCCGTCCGTCTCGGGCCAGTCCGCCGCTTCCACGATGCGACGGGAATGCCACGGCCGCGACCGGAACATCGGAAGCTGCGTCACCGATCCGCCTGCCGGCAGCGCACGCAACTGAAGGCCCAGACGCACCAGCGTCAGGCCCGACGTCGCCAGCGCGACACTCATGCAATAGGGAATGACGAGCCGGTACGGCCATGGCCAGTCGGCCAGGATCAACCCGGCAAGCATCAGCTCCACGCATGCCGCCGCGATCGCGGTGCGCCACCGCTCGAAGCGCACGACCGCGGCCGACACGATGCGCAGCGCGCCGTCGAGGAGGAATGCAATGCCGAACAGGATGCTGTCGGACAGACCGTGATCCACCAGCACATCGGCGATGAGCAGCCCGAAGAGGATGAACGCGACGCCACGCCATGCGAGTGCCGAGCGCGCGCCCGGCGTCGCCGCCCACGCACCCGCCAGCGCGAATGCGCCTTCGACCGAGAAAAGCGCACCGAGGACCTCGGTCGCGATGCCGAGCACGCCGCTGGAGGCATCGAGGAAGACCAGCGCACCCACCGCGATCCATAGCGCGCCCATCGCCGCCAGCCAGGGCCATTGACGCCGCACCGCATCCGCGCCGATGAGCAGCACTGCAAGTCGAACCACGTTGGGGGGCTCCTGCCGCGGCGCTCCGCGACGTGCCATGCGCTGCGGCCATCCTACGGGCCACGGCGCCAGCGACGCATGACGTCCGTCAAGCTGCCTTTCCAGCGCGTGGCAAGCGTCCATGCGATCGGCTGACCGCGAAGCCGGGTCGATCCGGTGAACTGCGCCGCGCTTGACGTCCGTCATCCGCCTGCGTGGTGTGCTTCCTACGCTATGCGAACCCTGCAAACGGAATCGCACCTCATGATTCTTCGAATCGACATCGACGGCCGCACGGTGTGGCTCAAGCGTCATGACGTCGGGCGTCGTCGCATACGGCTCGCAGCGCTGGGGCTCGTTGCGCGCGGCCTGCGCCTGCCGGCGCTGCGACCGCCGCGACGACGCATCGGCGACGACGCATGCCGCATCGAACAACGCCGCCTTCACGAACTCGCCACGCACGGCGTCGCCGTGCCGGAGGTCCTGTCGTGTGGTAACGGCTTTCTTCTGCTGAGCGACATGGGCTGTTCGATGGCGGCAGAACTCGCATCGGCGCCTGCGCCGCTGCGCGAGCAGTTGATTGAAGCAGCCGCATGGCAACTGGCGAGCGTGCACGCGGGCAGCGGTTACGTCGGCCAGCCGATGGCGCGGAACATGACAGTCAACCCGCATGGAATCGGCTTCATCGACCTGGAGGAAGACCCCGGCGAAGTAATGCCGTTGCTGCATGCGCAGACGCGCGACTGGTTGCTGTTTGCGGCCGGTTTCGCGCACTACGCCCACGATGCGGACTGGTTCGCATCACTGCTGGCCCGCGTGCTCGCTGCGCAGCCGCACCTTGCGAACGAACTCGCCCGCACGGCGCGGCGCCTTCGCGCCATCGAATTCGCCTGCCAGCGCATGGGCGGACGCGCACGACGCGTCGCGCTGTCGCTGCGCAGCCTTCGCCAACTTCACTGACCCTCACCAGACGCTCCCATGAACCTACTACTCGGCTTCGCGCCTTTCATCGCATTCGCCCTGGTCGATCGCCTGGTCGGTCCGGTCACCGCCATCGGCGCTGCGGCCGTCGTCGCGCTGACGCGCGTGTTGTACGACGGACTGATCCTGCGGCGCGTGCCGCGCCTGCTCGACGTCGGCTCCGCGTTCCTGTTCGTGGGAATGGCGGCGTTGTGGCTGGTTGCCCATCCGGCCTGGACGGTCTGGAATGTCCGACTCGTCGCCGATATGGGGCTGCTGTTACTGGTGGTGTGGTCGATCGCGATCGGTCGGCCTTTCACCTTGCCTTATGCACGCGATCACGTGGACGCATCGCTGTGGGATGCCCCGTCGTTCCACGCCTTGAATCGCGTCATCAGCGAAGTGTGGGCACTCGCGCTCGTCGTGGTGGTGATTGCCGATGGCCTGATGGCAATCACGAATGCGGATCGCCGCATCGGTGTCGGTCTGATAGTCGCCGCACTGCTGGCGGCGGCGAAGTTCACGCAGTGGTATCCGCGTCGTCGGCGTGTGCTCGATCGACCGATGCCAGGGTGATCGCACCACGCACGGGAGGATTCCGCGGTTGCCTGTGTAGCCCGGGTAAGCGCAGCGCACCCGGGGCTTGTCACGCTCCCCGGGTGCGCTGCGCTTACCCGGGCTACAAAACTTACGCCGCCATCGCGCTCGCGGCCATCGTTTCGAGGCGGTGACGCCCGACCAGCTCCACATCGCGCCCTTCCACGGCCAGCAGGCCTTCTTCCTGGAAGCGGCGGAACAGGCGGCTCACCGTTTCCGGCGCGATGCGCAGGTAGCTCGCGATATCCATGCGCGACATCGTCAGCTGCCAGTGATCGCGCGAGTAACCCAGCCGTTCGAAGCGATCGGCCATGCCGAGCAGGAACGCCGCCAGACGCTCGTCCGCGGTGCGGTTGCCGGTGAGGCCCGTCGTGCGGCCGATATCGCGGCTCATCAAGCGAAAGAGTTTGTTCTGCAGCGACGGCATGCGCAGCGCCGCTTCGGACACGCGCGGGAACGAGAAGCGGCACAGCATGACGGTGTCGAGCGCGATCACGCTGCACGGGTGCACGCCTTCGCTGATCGCCGCCAGGCCGAGCACGTCGCCCGGCATGTGGAATGCCTGCGTCTGCTCGCGGCCGTCGCGGTCCACGCTGACGCTCTTGAGCGTGCCCACGCGCACCAGCGCGATGCTGTCGAACGCGTCGCCCTGCCGGACGATGTGCTGGCCGGCGTGGATCGGGCCGACGTGCTCGACGAGGACATCGAGTTCGTCCGGGTCGCTGTCGAGCACGCCTTCGCTGACGCACACCGAGAGGTAGGGGCAGCTCGCACAGGACGCGGCGACGCTGCGGTGTTGGGGGTTGTAGGTCCTGCTGGCCATGGGGATTCCGTCGTTCGGGCCCGCGTGAGGTGGGCCGGTGCGCGGGTGGGCCGGGCCCACCACTTCCTCGGATCCGCGCGGTGCGCGGAGATCGGCACTGCTATGACGCCACTGCTGGATTGCCTGGCCGGTCGTCTGGGCCGGCGTGCCCGTGCTTCCGACGGGCCCTCTACGCGGTGGAACCACCATGTGGACCACGGTTCCAATGTACTTTTCGGAACGAGGTTCCGCAATATGGAAAACCGGTCCTGCCGACGAACGGTCAGGCCGTTCCCGGTTCAGTTTCTGAAGGCTTCAGGGAGGCCGTCAGCGCGGCCGCTAGTACGACGTCAGATCACGCCGCCATCGACGATCAGCGTTTGCCCGGTGCACATGGCGCTCTCATCGGCGCACAGCCACAGCGCCCATTGCGCGATGTCTTCGGGCACAAGGTGCCGCTTCAGGCACTGCCGCTGCAGGTAGTCGTCGAACTTGGCCGGATTCGCGGCGCCCTTGGCGAGCTGCCGCTCCGTCAGCACCCAGCCCGGAGCGATCGCGTTGACGCGGATGCCGTCGTGCCCCAGTTCGCGCGCGAGCGTTTTGGTCAGGCCCGACACAGCGGACTTGAGCGTCGCGTATACCGGCACGCTCGTCGCGCCCATCATCCAGCTGATCGAAGCAAGGTTGACGATGACGCCACGTCCGTTGCGGCGCATGCCCGGCGCAACGGCCTGGGCCAGGAAGAACTGATGGCGCAGGTTCACCGCGACCGCGTCGTCCCAGTCGGCCGGTGTCACGTCGGCAAGCGGTTGTGCGCCGTCGCTGGCCGCGTTGTTGATCAGCGCGTGCGCATCGCGGCCGTCGAGCAACCGGGCCAGCGCCACGAGCGAGGCGTCCACATCGCGCAGGTCGCAGATCTCGTAAGGCGGTTTCGCGAACCCGCGATCCACAACGCGTTGTGCGATGCGCCCGGCGGCCAGCGCATCGATATCGAGGAAACGCACGTCGGCACGTTGCGCGGCGAAGGCCTCCACCATCGCGGCGCCTATCCCCCCTGCTCCGCCGGTGATGACAATCAACTGGCCCTGCAGGGAAGGAAAGTCCGCCATGTCAGCCTCCGTATTCGCCGACCGGCGCGCCGGCCACGTCCACCTCGAACGCGAGAATACTGCCTGAGAGCGGCGCCGCCGCCAGTTGCATCGCCGACAGGCGGATGCGCGCGGTGGTGATGTAGAGCGTGCGGCCGTCGTTGCCGCCGAACGCGCAGTTGGTCGGACGCGGCACCGGGAGGTCGATGGTCTGGACCACGCGGCCATCCGGCGCGATGCGCTTGATCGCCCAGCCGTCCCACATCGCGCACCACAGGTGGCCTTCGGCATCCATCGCCAGGCCGTCCGGAATACCCTCGTCCTGCGCGAATTCGATCAGCACCGTCTTGTTCGAAATGCGCCCGGATGCCAGGTCGTAGTCGTAGGCGTAGATGCGCCGCGCGCCCGAATCGGCGAGGTAATAACGACGCGAATCCGGGCTCCACGCCATGCCGTTGCAGATGTGGAAGCCGGTCTCGATCTCGTGCAGCTCGCCGTTGGTATCCAGCCGGTACAACGCGCCCTGCCCCGGGCTGGCGGTAAGCGCGAGCGTTCCCGCAAACATGCGCCCGGCGGCATCGCATTTGCCGTCGTTGAAGCGACGGCCATGGGTTTCGGCGGGACTTGCGAGCGGCACCATCTCGCCGGTCTGCATATCGAGCGCGCGGAAGCCGCTCTGCGTCGCGGCAACGAAGCCGCCGCGCCGACGCGGCACCACCACGCCGACCAGCTCGCCCAGCGGCGTGGTGCGCGTGTCGCCCGTGGACAGGTTCGACACGTTGACTGACGGGCCCAGGATGTCCACCCACACCAGCGACTGCGTCGCCTTGATCCAGTGCGGCCCTTCGCCAAGGAAGGCACTTGCAGGCACGGCGCAACGCACGTCGCGGTCGGCGGCATGGCTGGGCGTGACCGAGGTGGAGATCGACATGAACGTCTCGCCGACATTGCCCGACACGCGCCGCGCGGCTTCGATGACGTCGCGCCCCAGCGAATGCAGGCGATCCGGCGGCAAGCGGAACGACGGTCCGGCGATGCTCACCGCGCCGATGGATTCGCCGCGATGATCGAGGATCGGTGCGGCCACGCCGCTCACGCCCATCGACGATTCCTCGATCGACACCGCATAGCCGCGCGCCTTGATCAGGTCGAATTCGCGCTGCATTTCCTGTGGATTGAGGATCGAGTTGGGCGTCAGCGCCTTCAGCGCCGCGCCGTCGAGATAGCGCTGCAGCTCCTCCGGCGGACGGTAGGCCATCAGCGCCTTGCCGATCGCCGTGGCCCCGACCGAAAGCCGGCTGCCGACGCCGTTGGCCATGCGCATGGCGGCCACGTGGTCGCGCTGGTCGATGATCAGCACGTCCTGGCCTTCCAGTACGCCCAGCCGCGTGGTTTCGTGCGCCAGCTCGCGCAGGCGCAGCAGTTCCGGCTCGGCGGCGCTGCGCAGGTCGAATTCGCTCCAGACCTTGTGCGCCATCTCGAACAGGCGCACGCCCAGGCGATAGGTCTGGCTCAGGTCGTCGTAGCGGACCAGGCGGAAATCGATCAGCGTCTGCAGGATGCGATGCAGCGTGCTCTTGGGCAGGCCGGAATAACGGCCCAGCTCGCTGAATGGGAGCGGGTGCGGTGCCTCGGCGATGAGCGTGAGCAGGCTCAGTCCCTTCGACAACGCCTGCGCGCCGGGGATCGCGAACCGCCGCCCGCCCTCCTCCTCGTCGAGTTCGACCGGTTCCACTCTGGATTGCTTCGGCCTCGGCATGGCGACTCCGCAGGTGATGGCGAGCCCGAGCCTAGTCGATAGAACGCCGTTCCGCAAATTGGTCAAATCAGTGTGAATGGGCTCATCCGTGGCCCCACGCGCGGCTGGCGGTTGTGGCACTTCCGCTCGTCGGTTATGACGAACGATCGCCGGACTGCCGCGGCCCCCGCCGCCACCGGTGGGGAGGGACTGTACGGATGCAGTGCCTGCTGGCTGCCGTACTCGCGTTGCTGATCCATGCCCCGGCGCACGCGGGCGAGGAGGACGCGGTCGTGTCCGGCGACACCGCAGACGATGAGGCGCCCTCCTCCGGCGAAGCCACGGCGACCTCGCTCGATACCGTCACCGTCACCGCCCAGCACCGCGTCGAGAACGTGCAGCGCATCCCGCTGGCCGTGTCTGTGGTGGACGGCGAGGCACTGCGTTCGATCCACGCCACCGACATCCGCGACCTCGCCACGCTCGTGCCCAGCGTGACGTTCTCCGCGGGCAACGAGCTCCGCAACAACTCCATCCGCATCCGCGGCGTGGGCACGGATGTGTTTTCAACCGGGGTGGAGCCCAGCGTCTCCACCGTCATCGACGGCGTGGTCATGCAGCGCCCGGGCGCGGCCTTTGCCGACCTGCTCGACATCGAACGCATCGAAATCCTCCGCGGCCCGCAGGGCACGCTCTTCGGCAAGAACGCGTCGGCAGGCGTGGTGAACGTGATCACGCGCGCGCCCGATTTCGATGGCAACGACGCGTCGCTTTCCGCGTTGCTGGCGCAGGACGACGAGGTTCGCATCGACGGCGCGGTGTCCGGGCCCATCGGCGACGGCTTCGCGTATCGCGTGGCGGGTTTCCATCGCTCGCTCGACGGCAACGTCGTCAACATCGAGGACGGCCGCACGCTGGGCGATGTCGAAACGTCGGGCGCGCGCGCTAAGCTCGCGTGGCGGTCGCGAGATGAGCGCTCCGATGCGACGTTGTCTGCCGATTACGCGGAGTTCGATTCGGACTGCTGCGCGCTGCCGCTCATCGTCGCCAGCAACAACCCGCGTGCCGTGCTCACCAGCACCGACGTCGGCCCCGACAACGATGAAGTCAACAACGACGTCGTGCCGTTCGTGCGTCAGCGCAACTACGGTGCCTCGCTCACTGCGAACCTGCCGCTGGGCGCGCACACGTTGACCAGCATCACCGCGTGGCGCCGCTTCGATAACGAGAGCGACGTGGACCTGGACGACACGCCAGGCCGTTTCATCAGCAGCAACTACAACGTCGAATCCAGCCGCACGACGACGCAGGAATTGCGCCTGGCCTCGCCGCTGGGCGATGCGTTCGACTATCTCGTCGGTGCGTACTGGTTCGACGGCTCGGTCGAGAACGAACTGGACCGCCGCGGCCTCAACCTCGCCGCGATCGCGAGCATCCTTGAAGACGGAGAACTGCTGCCGCGCGTCGCCGGCGACCAGGCCGTGCTCGCCGGCCGCTCGCGCGTGGACAGCCGGAACGCGGCAGTTTTCGGCCAGGCGAACTGGCATCCCACGCGCAAGCTCACGCTCACCGCCGGTGCGCGCTACATCGACGAGCGGCAGACGCTGTATTTCGAACGCCCGCGCGATGGCCGCTTCAACGGCGCCGACCAGCCGCCGACCAATCCCGCCTTCGGCCCGGTAACCGGGCGATATGGAGACGACGCGCTGGTGGGGAAGCTTGCTGCAACCTACGACTTCAACGTGCACGCGATGGGCTACGTCGGCTGGAGCACCGGCTACAAGGGCGAAGGCATCGCCGCGACGCTTGGGCTTACTCAGGCGCAATTCGAGCAACTGCCGGCGCCGGCGGAAACGACCTCGCTACTGGAAGCCGGCTTCAAGACGACGCTGCTCGACCACGCGCTGACGCTGAACACCACCGTGTTCCGCATGCGCATCCACGACTACCAGGCGCAGACGTTCAACGCTGCGAGCGGACTGTTCCTGCTCACCAGCGCGGGCGGCGTGGCGATCGAAGGGCTGGAGGTCGAATTCATCGCGCGACCGAGCGACCGGCTGCTGCTTTCAGGCGGTATCACCTACCTCGATGCGGCGTTCGATGACGTGCGCAACGGCCCGTGCTACACCGGGCAGACGCCGCAGCAGGGCTGCATCGACGGCGTGCAGAACCTCGATGGGAAGCCCTTCATGAATGCGCCGAAGCTGCGTACCACGGTGTCCGGTCGCTATCGCTGGCCGCTGCGCCCGACGTCCGATGCTTACGTGCAGGGCGACTGGCGGTGGCAGGACGAAGTCGTGTTCGACATCAGCCAGAACCCGAACCTGCGCCAGGGCGCATACGGCATCGCCGACCTCTCGGCGGGCGTGGTGTTCGGCTCCGGTCGTTACGACCTCAGCGTGTTCGTGAAGAACCTGTTCGACCGCACCTACGCGGCCGGCATGATGGCGGTGGGAACGGCGGGCGGCGCGAACGCCTACGCGCACCAGTTGCCGCGCGATTTCCATCGCTACGCCGGCCTTTCGCTGCGCATGCAGTTCTGAGGAGACCCGATGGCGCCGGTCGATTTCTGGGTGCTCGCCGCGTACCTCGCCGGAACCCTCGCGCTGGGTTTCCTGTATGCGGGACGCAACCGCCGCCCGCGCGACATGTTCGCCGCCGGCCGCAGGTCGCCGTGGTGGGTGTCGGGGCTGAGCAGCTTCATGACGCTGAAATCCGCCGGTACGTTCGTCGTCTGGGGCGGCCTGGCGTACCGCGAAGGTGTCGTGGCGATTGCGATCAACACCTGCATCGGCGTGTCGGGATTACTCGTGGGCCTGTTCGTCGCCGGCCGCTGGCGGCGCACCGGCGTGACCACGCCGGCGGAGTTCGTCGAACTGCGCTACGGTCCGGCCGCGGTGCAGCTGTACACGTGGGCGATGCTCGGCATCCGCCTGGTCTGGGGCGGCGTGGCGCTGTATTCGGTGTCGGTGATCTTTGCCGCCGTGGTGCCGCTCGAACCCGGGAACGTGTTGCGCGATCCGCAGACGGGGCATCTGTCGGTCGCGTTCGTCGCGCTGCTGTTCGGCGCGGTGGTGCTGACGTATACGGCCGCCGGCGGACTGTGGGCCGTGCTGATGACCGATGTGCTGCAGTTCGTCGTGCTGCAGCTTTCCGTGTTATTCCTGATCGCGCTGCTGTGGATGCAGCTGCGCAGCGGAGTGCCGCTGGAAACAGTGCCGGCGACGTTCCTGCAGCCGACATCGACGCAGTACACGTCATGGTTCCTCATGGGCTGGGTGGCCGTGCACTTCTTCCTGGTCGGCGGTGAATGGGCGTTCGCGCAGCGCTATATCTGCGTACCGAGCGAGCGCGATGCGCGCTGGAGCGCGTGGCTGTTCGGCGCGCTGTACCTGGTCAGCCCCGCGCTGTGGCTGCTCCCGACGCTGCTGTTCCGCTGGCTCGACGACAGTGTCGATCCCGAACAGGCCTTCATCCTCGCCAGCCAGCGGGTGCTGCCCGCGGGCATGCTCGGGCTGATGATCGCGGCCATGTTCTCGGCGACGGCCAGCTCGCTCAGCGCGCACATCAACGTCTTCGCCGGCGTGCTGACCGAACAGTTCTACGGGCGATTCGTGCGGCCGTTCGCGAGCGATCGCGAACGCATCGGCATCGGACGCGTCTTCGCGGTGGCGATCGGCCTGGCGCTCATCGCCATGGCGACGATCGTGCCGAGGATCGGCGGCGCCGAGCAGATCGTGCTCACGGTGACAGGACTGCTGCTCGGCCCACTGATGGCACCGACGGTGTGGGGACTGTGGAATGGACGCATCGGCATCCGCGCGGTGTTCGTCACGGTACTGGGAAGCTTCGCGGCAGGCGTTTTCGTGCGGTTCGCGATGGGCGAAGGCGGCACGTTCGCGCACTGGCCGATGGCGCAATGGACGCAGGTGAATCCGCGTATCGCGGACGTGCTGGTCGGCGCGGTGCTTCCCGTGTTGCTGCTCGCCATCGCGCAGGCGACGTCGCGGGAGGTCTCGCCACGGTGGCTCGGCGTCCAGCAGCGCTTCGCCGATTACCGGCCGATGCCGCCCGATGACGAAGGCGCGATCGAAGGCGGTTCGGCGAAGGTGGCGGCGATCGCGCTCGCGGGTTCGGGGGCGGTGATGCTGGGATTGTTCCTGCACCACGGCGCCACGCATCCGGTGCTTGCCGTCTTCGCGATGGCGTTGCTGCTCATCGCGGCCCTGATCTGGTTCGTGGCGGCGCGCGTGGCGCGCACACCGATGCAGGCGATGGACAACGGCAGCTGACTGCCGCCGGCAGGCCCGTGCTTTCGACATGACGTACATCAAGAGGCGCCCCGGTGGCCGGCGTAGCGTGTGCCCTGTCGCGGTGATCCACACCGTGCACGCACAGCCCCCACTTCGGAGAACGTCCATGAACCGCAAGAACCTGCTGCCGGGCCTCGTGCTGCTCGGCTCCCTCGTCTTCACCGTCGCCGCCCAGGCCGCCCAGCCCGGTGTCGATATCGGCGATCGCCACGGCAACCTGCGTGCAGCGCAGGAACAGATCGACGCCGCATTCCAGTCCATCAGCCGCGCCCAGCAGGCCAACGACTCGCGTCTGGGCGGCCACGCCGGGCGCGCGAAGGAGCTGCTGCAGCAGGCCAGCGAAGAGCTGCGCATGGCCGCCGACACGGCCAACGGCAACGAACGCAGCTGGTAAGCCTCCCCTCCCCCACGGCGGAGTCTCAAGTTCCGAACATTCCGGTGCAGGCGTCCTGGAGGCGCAGCGGAAACACCGGAAACGAAACGGGCGGCCTTCGGGTCGCCCGTTTCGTTTGCACGTGGCTGAATGCGGCGACGCTGCCGTGACTCCGGCTGACGTCCGTCAAGAAGGATGCGTTCGCGCGGCGCGACAGTGGTCGCCTCCCCCACATGGACGCACCCATGAAATCCTCGATCCTCATCTGCGGCGCCGGCGTCGCGGGCCTGTCCACCGCCCATTTCCTGCTTCGCGCCGGGCACGCCGTCACCATCGTCGAACGCTCGCCGACCTTCCGCGGCGGCGGCCAGGCCGTGGACGTACGCGGCGTGGCGCTCGACGTGGTCGCCCGGATGGGCCTGCTCGATGACGTGCGCGAACACCGCACGCATCTGAAGGGCATGTCCATCCTCGATGCCGATGGCCGTGAGCTGAGCCGTAATCTCGAACGCACGATGACCGGTGGCCGCTTCGACAGCGGCGACGTCGAGATCTTCCGCGACGACCTGTGCCGTCTGCTGATGCAGCGTTGCGGCGAGGCGGAGCTGATTCCCGGCGATCACGCCACCGCGCTGCACGACGATGGCGCGGGCGTGGATGTGCATTTCGCCAGCGGCACTACCCGCCGCTTCGACCTGGTGATCGGCGCCGATGGCCTGCGTTCGCGCACGCGGCGCCTGGTGTTCGACGCCACGGATGAATGCGTGATCGAACTGGGCGCCGTGCTCGCGCTGTTCACCGCGCCCAATGCCTCGCCATTGATCGACTGGGAACTGATGTACCGCGACGCCGAGCGTGGCGTGGTGGCCTATCCGACCATCGACAATCGCGAACTGCGCGTGGGCGCGGGCTTTGGCGCCGACGTGCGCGCACTGCGCGGGAACGAGGCGGCACAGAAGGCACTGGTCGCGCAGCGTTGCGCGGATCTGGGCGGCGACTGGCGCCCGATGCTCGACGCGCTGGAGACGACGCCGCAGTTCTGGTTCGGCGAAATCGCGCAGGTGCACCTGCAGCGCTGGAGTCGCGGACGCGTCGTGCTGGTAGGCGATGCCGCGTATTGTGCGTCGCCGTTCTCCGGCCAGGGGACGTGCCTGGCGCTCGTGGGTTCGTTCGTGCTGGCCGATTCGCTGGCGTGCGCGGGTGGCGACCTCGGCGGTGCGTTCTCCCTGTACGAAACGCGGATGCGTCCGTTCGTGGATGCCAACCAGCGCCTGGTGGACCTGACGCGCGTTGGCCCGATTCCGGATGAACAGATGGATGCGGCGAAGAACGGCATCGTGCTTGACGCCGCTTGACCGCAAGCGCCCTTGTAGCCCGGGTAAGCGAAGCGCACCCGGGTTTTCAGCCATATCGATAACCGCTCAACCCGGGTGCGCTGCGCTTACCCGGGCTACAAGAGCACAAGCCCTCCCGTGGTTTGAACTCACTTCGCCGCGACAGGCTTGCCCTTCAGATCCGCATCGATCCGCTGCGCCACGACCTTCTCGTCCACGGTGCGACCGAAATGGTCGACGTAGCGGCCCTGGCGATCGAGTAGGAACAGGAACGTCGAGTGGTCCATCGTGTACTGGCCACTGTCGCCGAACGGGACCTTCTTGTAATAGACGTGGTACTTCGCGGCGATGTCCTTGATCTGCGCCGGCGAGCCGGTCAGCCCGACGAAATCCTTTCCGAACATCGATACGTAGAGCTTCATCTTCGCCGGCGTGTCGCGTTCGGGATCCACCGTGACGAAGATCGGCGTGACCGCGACGCGGCTAGACTGCTGCACGCGCCGCGCGATGCGCTCGATGCGTGCCAGGTCCGTGGGGCATACGTCGGGGCATGACGAGAAGCCGAAGTACATCAGCACCGGCTTACCCGCATACGTCGCCTGCGTGACATGACGGCCGTCCTGGTCGATCAGTTTGTAAGGGCCGCCGATGTCGTCGCGCGGCCCCGCCAGAAGCGCCGACGGAACGAGCAACAGCGAAGCAAGCAGGATCGAGGCACGCATCAGTAGGCTCCCGTGTAGGTCATCTGCAGGCCGATCAGGTCGGACTTCTGCCCCGCCTGCTTCTGCGTGCCGGCGGAGATTCCGACGCTCAGACGACCGGTCACGTTGTAGGTGACGCTGAGTTCGTTGAGGTAGTCGTTGCGTCCGGCATCGGCGATGAGCGGGCGGCGCTTGTCGGTGCGCGTGGCGCCGAATGCCCACGGGCCGTAGTCGAAGGTGAGCGAGGTGGTCAGATAACGCGTGTCGTTGCCGGCGATGGCGTCCTCGTTGTCGATGTCGGCATATTCGATGAAGGGCACGATGTCCCAGTAGCGGCCCGCAAGCGTACTGTCCAGATTGATCGACGGCGGCCGCGCGTACATGTAGCGCGCCGAGATCACCTTCACCACTTCATCGTCCGGCGTCGTTCCATCGTCCTGCGCCACGCCTTTGCGGTTGCGCATGTAGCCGCCCTGCAACTCCAGGAACGGCAACGCAGGGATGCCCGTCCAGTTCAGCGCGAGCGCATAGGAATCGAGGTTGCCGCTGTTCGCAGGCCCGCCGTCTGAACGCTTCAGCCGGCTGCCGCCCTGGAAGAACGGCTTGCTCAGGTCGGTCGTATCGGCGGTGTAAAGGCTGATATCGGGTTCGATCAGGCCGAACTTCTGGCTGAAGATGCGATGCCCCAGCGTCGCGCCGAGCATGCCCTGCATGTCGTACGCGGCCACGAAATCGTTGGTGTACAGTCCCGGCGCCTGGTCCTTCGCGCGACCGAAGGGCACCTCGAACTTGCCGATCATCCACGACGTGCGCGAGCGCAGCCCGTAGTAGTTCAACTCGTTCACCACCATCCCCACGTCTTCGAACACGCGCTTGTCGCCCTGGTTCGGGGGATTGATGGGGTTGAACTCGGTCGTCAGACGCAGCTGGTCGTTCTGCGTGAATCGCAGATAGAACGACGTGGTGACGTCCGGGTAGAAGTCGTTGGTATCGCGTGGGCCACCGGGATTGGAGCCATCGACACGGCTGAAATCGTTCTGCAGCACGGCGCTGTAGTCCATGCCGAAGTTCGGATACATGCCGTTGTCGGCGTGCGCCTGCTGCGCCAGCCCCATCGAACCGCACACCGTTGCGAGCATCAGCGCGCTCCTGCGCAGCCCGCTCACGGCGCACCTCCCGTCTGCGGGAAGTTGCTCGGGTTGGGCACCACCAGCTTCTGCCCGGTGTTGTCCAGGTAACTGCACAGCTGGTTGTCGCCGTAGATCCCGCCCAGCGGCTCCAGCGTCACGGCCTGCTCATAGTCCTGCGGCTTGACGACCTGCACCACCTGCATCATCCCGCCGTCCTCGTGTTCGAGGATGTGGCAGTGGTAGACGAACTTGCCGAGCATCGTCGGATCGCGGAACGGGATGCGCAGCGTGATCGAGCCCGTCGCCGGGATGAACACGTTGTCGCGATAGCCATCGAACGGCACCGGCTTGTCGTTGATCGCCACCACCTGGAAATCGGTCTGGTGGATGTGGAACTGGTGCAGTTCCTGCGACGGATTGGTGAGCCGCCATTCCTCGACATCGCCGAGCTTCACCGTCGTATCCACGCGGCCGATATCGAAGCGGCGGCCGTTAATCATGAAGGCGTTGCCATCGGTGGGCGAATCCTCGAACGAGAATTCGCGATGGCGCGCAACCGGCTCCTTGCTGAAGTCCTCCGACACCGGATACGCACTGGTGATCGACTTCGTCGCGGTGCGTGCGCCGCTGGAACGCAGGATCGCGAGCGTCTGCCCCTTGTACTGATCGCCAGCCGGCCCGGTGTTGCCCGAACCGAGTTCGATCGCGTGATCGCCCGCCTCCGGCCCCACCACCAACACGCTGAAGCGCGCCGACGGGCCGATCAGCAGTTCATCGGTCATCACCTTCTGGTTCACCGTGTTGCCGTCGCGCGAGAGGATCTGCAGCGGCTGGCCCTTCACGCGGATGCGGAAGTACTGGTTCGCGGCGATGTTCATGAAGTGCCACAGCTGCGTTTCGCCAGGCTGGATCTCGATCACCGGCTGTTCCTGCCCGTTGACCGTGCGGATCGACGCGGCGCTGGTGATGATCTCGCTGGCGACCTTGCCGGTCGCAGTCTTCTGGAAGTTGCGCAGCGCCAGCACGCGCTCCTTGATGCCTTGCAGCTCCGGGAACGGATCGAGGATGCCGTCGACGAGGATCGGCCCGGCAATGCCCGCGGCGACCTGGCGCTCTGAACCGCCCGGGAAATGGCTGTGGTACCAGTACGCGCCGGGGCTATGGTCGGGCGGAATCTTGAGGTTGTAGATGCCGACCTGGTGCGGCGGCGTTTCGCGGAAGATGTTGTCGCCCGCTTCCAGCGGCGAGATCGTCATGCCGTGGAAATGCAGGTTCGTCTTCTCGTCCATCTGGTTGTCCAGGCGGATGGAGACCACGCCACCGGGACGCGTGCGGATCAGCGGCGCGTCGTAGTTGTCGTTGAAGACCAGCGACACGTAACGCTCGTTGCCGATGTTCACGTGCGCCTGCGAGGCGCGCAGTTCCACATGTGTAACGCCGTCGGGTCCGTAGCTGAATTCGGGTGGCGCCCGTAGCGGCTCGTGGTCCGCCGTGGGGCGCGGATCCTGCGTGCAGGCGCCAAGAAGCAGTGCGAAGGCGAGCCAGAGGGGCCGGAGCGCGCGTCCGGTGCGGTGAGGCGTCGCCTGCGATGCGACGGCGTGTTCGTTCGTGTCCATGACTAGATTCCAACGCGCGAAAGGGGGAAAAAGCGGCCTCGCAGCCTTTACGCATCGTGGGAGAACAGGGCTCCCGGGCTCTTGACGGACGTCATCCCGGCGCCCATTCGCGTGTTCAGAACTCGCTGACGACCCACGCGATGTAGGCCGTCGCGACCGCGCTCATCACGAGCCCCAGCAGGAAGATGCCGTCGGCGACCCGCTCGAGCACGATGTTTCGCCGCCCGCGCTTCGTTCGCAGCGCCCAGTACGCGCACAGGCCCGCGCAGAGGTAGACGATCGCGTTGATGCTCAGCATCTCGTCGGCGATGGTGTTGACGCGTCGCACCGCAGTGACCACGCGGATCACGCCGACAACCGTCATGCAGACGCCGAGCATCGCGGCGGAGGTGGTGAAGATGTGGACGCAGATGTCGTCGTCGAGGTGCTGGCGGCTCATTTGGATCGCGCGGTCGGGAAGTGCGGCGCAGCGTGTGCGGCTTTGCGAATTCGGCGGTTGACGTACGTCAAGCACGCCCGCCGTTCGCGTGCGCGTCTTCAGGCGCCGTCATGTCGCCGGCTGAACGTTGTCGATGGCGACATTGCTCCGACTTGACGGACGTCATGCCATGACGCGCGCATCGCACTAACGTCCCGGCCACCCCAATGCGCCAGGAGCGCCCACATGAAATCCGCACTGAAGCTCGTTCCCCTGCTCGGCCTGCTGCTTGCAGGCTGCGCCAGTTCGCCCATCGTGAAGACCGACTCCGATCCGTCGGCAAACTTCACGGCGTACCACACCTACACCTGGGTGCAGAAACCGAACGACATGCCGCCGTTGCAGCAGCAGCGCCTGGTCGCCGCTATCGACGCGAAACTGCAGCAGCAGGGCTGGACGCAGAGCACGAACGGCCAGGTCGCGCTGGTGGCCAATGTCGCCACGCGCGAGAAGCAGACGCTGGACACGTTCTACAGCGGTCCGACCTTCGCCGGCTGGGGCTGGCGCAACCCGTGGCGCATGGGGCCGATGGCCTACGGCCCGGGCTGGGGCGGTCCGGGCTGGAACACGGGTGATGCGACAACGACCGTCAACACCTACACCGTCGGCACGCTCGTGCTCGACATGTTCGATGCGAAGACCAAGCAGGCGATCTGGCGTGGCTCGGCATCCGGCGATGTGCCTGACTCGCCGCAGAAGCAGGACGCCGCCATCCAGGCAGGCGTCGAAAAGATGTTCGCGACGTTCCCGGACAAGCCGGCGTCCTGATCGTTCCGCACGGCGCCGCGCGTGCGGCGCCTCTTCAAGCGAGATACTTACGCTCATGGAAACGCGATACACCCCATCCCGCGTGCGCCTGCGCCTGCATTCCGATACCTCGGACGAATTCACCTGGCTGCTGCTTCCGGGCGGGCCCGGCATCGGTTCAGAGAGCCTGCATGAACTCGCCGATGCGATGGACGTGCCCGGGCAGATCTGGCTGGTCGACCTGCCCGGCGATGGATCCAATCCCGCGCCTGCAGGTGTGGATGCCTTCGCCGCTTGGCCGGGCGTGTTGACCGAAGCCGCCGACGCCTTTCCGGGTAGTGTCTTCGTCGGGCATTCCACCGGCGGCATGTACCTGCTGGCGACGCCTGCGCTTGAAGGACGCATCAGCGGCCTGGTACTGGTTGATACCGCACCGGATTGCGGGTGGCATGCGCAATACGTGGCGATGACGCAACGCGACCCGCTGCCCGCTGTCGAACGCGCAGCCGAGGTTTACGCGAACGACAAGAGCGTTGAGAACCTGGCCGCACTGGCGGTGGCGTCGGCGGAATGGAACTTCACGCCGCGAGGCCTTGAGGCCGGTCGTGACATGCTCGCGCGGATGCCGTACAACAGCGCCGCGGTGGAGTGGTCGGATGCGAACTTCGACCATACCTACACTGCGCGATGGTGGCCGACCGATATCCCGATACTTCGCCTGTGGGGCGAAGACGATCGCATCGTCAGCCAGCGCGGATGGGAGACCTCCGCGTATCGCACACCCAATGTGATCGAATGCGAAATCGCGGACGCGGGCCACTTTCCATGGATCGAGAATCCACGCGCAGTTGGCCGTGCGTTCGATGACCTCGTCGAGTCGCTCCGTGCTGTACGCTCGAATCGGGAGTCTGATCAAGTCTGACGGAAACGCGACAGAGGAACCATAAGCGGCACGGAATCAGCATCGCGTCCAAGGCAGTTGGGCTTGATTCGTGTCGCACGGCTGCGAATTGGCCCCGGATCGTGTCCAATATGGTGTGATCGCGAACGCCTGGCGAACGTCCGTTTCGGACCGAGAACAGGCATCAGCATCGGTACCGTCGCACGCGGAACAGCCGTCATGGCGTCGCTCGCAACACCCGTTCGCGTACTTCGCGAACCGTCAGTGTGCCGCGCGCAAGCGCCTCCAGAAGAATCTCGCTGCGCCGCGCACGCAGGCCGTGCAGCGCAACGCCCACATCGTGCACAACGCGTCCGAGCAGCTCGCGTTCGGCACGCGTGTATTGCTGCGCCCGGTCGCCGCACACGATCGCACCCTCGAGCCTTCCGGCAATTGACATGGGAAACACCAGTCCTCCAGGCCCCAGCACGCTCGCATACAAAGGCAGGCCCTGCTCCTGCGCGCCCGAGCGCAGCGCCACGAACGCCGGATCGTCGGCATCGACGCGCGCGGGCCAGTCGGGAACGCCTTCCTGCCCGGCACATTCGTAACCGATGTCGCAACGCAAGTAGAACGCCACGCGGCTCGGCCGCGCATGCCGGGCGATGTCGTGCAGCGTGCGTACGATCAGCCGGTCATCCCGCTCCATATAGGCGCTTTCACGCCCCAGCCGCAGCAGTGCGCGTTCTGCGTCGAACTGGCGCCGGAAGAACAGCCGCTCGATTACGTGCTCGACGCGCTCGCGCACCTTGTGCAGGGTGATGCCCAGCACCAGTGGCACGACCAGATGCAGTACGAGTCCCGCTTGCTTGCCGATTGCCTGCCCCGCGATCGCGTGTTCTAGCACCGCGAAAACGCCCACGACGAGCGCCACCACGGTGCCGTAAACCAGCGTGCGGCTGACGGCGAAGGACACGTCCACCAAGCGGTGGCGCAACGCGGCGTAGGTGAAACAGCCCATCGCCAGCAGCGCCATCGTCATGCCGTACCAGAAGAGCGTCACGCCCCAGACCATGAATGACAAGGCATGCAGCACCGTGCCGACAAGGAACCAGCGGATCCTGAGGCGGTTGCCTTCATCCGAACGACGGTAGCCGAACACCATCACCACCGCCGAAAGCGTGGAAGCCACCGTCATTCCGAAGTCGCCCGCTGACAGGGTTGTGGCGTAACGCGCCTGGAACACGAGGGTTGCGAATCCATGCAGCATGAGCGCCATGTAGACGGCTACCACCGAGAGCATAGTGGCCAGCATCATGCTCGACAGCCGCGCCGGGATGGCCGGTCGCACCAGGGCAAGCATCGCGACAAACAATCCCGTGTCGCGAAGGCCTCTGAGCGTCACCATCAACACGGCTTTCGCCTCCAGGGGCGCGACGAGGCCGACCACGTCCTTGATGCCGTAACCGATCGCGTAGACGGCCAGGCCCCACGCAACCCAGTCGCGACCACGCCACAGCAACAACAGGCCGAGCAGGTTGTAGAGCAATGCAAGCGAGCGCAGCAGGATTTCGGGGGCATCGGGGCGCCACGGCAAGGGCCGCAAGTTAACCGTCTGCTTCTTGTTGGCGCGCGTCACCACGAGGGGCAGTGCGTCGTCGCGCGCGGTCTCGCTAAAAATCTGCACGCGCTGCGAGCGCGTGAGCGTGCGCAGATCGATGAGATCTCCCTCACGCAGGCCCGGAGCCACCGGCCCCGGAATGAACCAAGGAGAGGCGACGGCGACCAAGTGCTGGTCGCCGGCCACCGGCGTCGCTCCGAATCCCCATCCGCTTCCATAGCCGCGCCATAGCAGCGTCGTCCATACCGCCACCAGCAACAGGGTCACGACCGTCCGAATGATCAATCGGGCCATGCCACCTCCTCATGCGCGTGGCGCTTCCAGACGCCCCCGCACCCGCTACATCACTCCGTTGCGCTCCGACTGGTACGGGACCTCATCGAAAGACACGGCATCGGCTCCAATCGCGGGGTTCCGCAGGGGGCTCCTCGGCGATCCGGCACTGGCGCATCGGACAACGCCCGCAGCGCGGCAAACGCCAGGACGGCCGGCCGATCATGGCTCTATCCCGTGGAGCATCGGACACCCACGGAATAACGGTGAGCTTGGCCAACCACGGCCAGAATGCGGCTACGGATCCTACGAGATGCCATCAGGCATGGGCTGAGTCGCGAACGCCCCGTGCGACGCGGCGTGATGGGGCCGCGCATGAAGTCGAAAGGTCCGCTATCGGCCAGAAGCGGACATCTACCGCTGCGCTGACCCGTTTGAGCTGAGCGAGTTGCACGCCCTATTGCTAGTCACTGCGTTTGAAGATCAGGTCTTGGAAATCCTGCACTAGATGGGCGCCCCTGAACGCATCGCCCGCTTGGTAGGCTGCCAAGGCTTGATCGAGCACCGACGACAAGCGCCTACGTTTCGCGTCATCTGCCATATGACATAGATCGATGCCTCGCCGAAGCTCATCAAAGGCCATGTCCAAGGTCATCTGTTGTTCTGGCAGTAGGTAATCTTCTATCGGAAAGCTATTTGGCGCACTGAGCACCACGTAGCCGATGAAGTCGTACAGGTCATCGACGCTTGTTACCCACTGCATCGTCGTTCCTCATGGCAGGTGTCAGACGCAAGCCGAGCGCTTCGAGGTTTGTTCCCGCTTCGGGTCGAAAGCGGACATTAGCATCCGCCCCTATCACTCCAAGCATGAAATGACCGCTAGCGGCCGGGAGCGGACTTCCCCATACGCGCCTGCCCGTTGTCGCACATGTTCGATAGCCAGGCTTCGGCTTCGTCGGCGGGCATCGCGGAAATTACGTCGGGCTCGATGGGGCCCTGCTGCACATGCCCGGAGCGATCGCGGATGCGCGAGGTGGTCAGCGCGAGCAGGCCGCCGTTGGATAACCGGATCGACCGATTCCCCGTAGTTGCGCCAGCGGTCGACTGGCCGAAGAAGCGGACGTTGGCCTGGTCGCGAAATGCGAGCGCCAGGATCTCGCCAGAACTCGCGGTGCGCGGGCCGATGATCACTGCGATGTACGCCGGGCGTTCGCTCACCGGCTCCAGGGCGACCGCCGGATAGATGCTCTCGTTCATCCGCAAAGCGCCGTCGCGCACGTTCACGACCTGCGCGGAGCCGCTGCGGTCCTCGAACGTCAGCAACGTCCCTTCATCGTAGAGCGGCGCGATGCCGCCCATCATCGGCCACATGTTTCCCCCGCTGTTGGAGGAAACCTCGAGCACCAACCCACACCTTTCGTTCGAAAGCGCGTTGTTCAATGCCTCCCGCACCGATCGGGACGCAGCGATGATGGCGTCGTTCCCACCCGACCACGCGTTGATCGCGAGGTGGGCGATACCGCCGTCGCTCACCGTCGCGACGGCCACGGGCACGCGGCGCCCTTGCGCACTGCCGGGCGAAAGCGAAGTGGCCGGTGGGCGGTACATAGAATGGCCATCCTCGAGTGCCCCGAGCACGTAGCGGATGGCAGCCGTTCGCCCGGCCTCGCCTGGCGAAGCTGCCGCCCGGGCGTATGCCTTCGCCTCGACGGTCGGCCAGTGCGGCCGCGCTCCATTCAGCGCGCTGGCCTTGGCCGCTTCGATCACTTCCGTCACGACGCTGTCCGTGTCCTGCACAGGCGCAGCGAATACCTGCCCTGACCAGACCAGTGCAACGACCCAACCGAGCTTTCCGTGCATGTCACCTCCTTGGCTTCGCCTCGTGCGATGGTCCGCTTTCGTCCCGCCGACAGTCCCGCCGGATCAATACCGAATGTGCGTCCGCTGTCGGCCAGAAGCGGACATCGACCACTCCGTCGGGGTTACCACCATGAGCGCGCCTGACCGTACAGAAATAGAGCAGCCGCTATCAGGGGGAGATACGCGAGATTCCCGGGAAAGCTCCGCCCGCCTCGGTGCAGCCAGCCAGCGATAAGAAGAGGTAAGGCAAGCGCAAGTGCGTACATCCCTGCAATGGGCTCAACCATGCCGCACGAGGCCTGATTGAAGAAGCAAAGACGCGCGTTGGCAAACAGCAAGATCGCCAATGCAGCGAGCGTCCCGCCAATCGCGAATTCGATCCAGGCCTGGACTCGGATCATCCCTCGTGGCTTCCTCGACGTGGCATGAGTGTTTTTGGTCCATGTCCGCTTTGGGTCGAAAGCGGACATTAGCATCGCCGCAACGGGCTCGTCCGGCCGAACGTCCGCTATCGGCCAGACGTTAGAGGCCTCTTAGCGTGTTCTTACAACGACCGCACGGACAGTTGAATATCCACGCGCTTCCGCGCTCGTCAACTGACAACGCACCATTGCAGTGTGGGCATACCTGATCGATCGGCAGCCCGCGGCTGTGCTGGCACATGGCGATGTACACGGGCTTCGCGTGTGAGGGCAATGATTTCCCTCGCAGGAACTCCTCAGCTTCCAGCTCAATACCTTCCATAAACGAGGTCATTTATCGCCACCAAGATAGTGTCCGCTTTGGGTCGAAAGCGGACATTAGCATCGCCACAGCGGGCTCGTCCGGCCGAACGTCCGCTATCCGCCAGGAGCGGATCTTTCATGGCGTCTGCCGTTTCGCTCCGCTCTTTCGCCGATGAAGCCTCCACCAAGCGTGCCGCCCAGCCGACACTAGCGCAGCAAGCGCCAGGACCATAACCAGCGACCAGACCCATAGATGGTGGAACAGCACATATCCCGGTGCATGCATGAAGACGCTGGTTGAAAGCAGGGCCCACGGACCGAGAAGGCCGAGGCCGATCACGCAACGGAGCCAGAGTATCGGCCGCGGCGACACGAACACTCCCCAGACCAGCGCCGCCTCGACGAGGATCATCAAGCACACAAGCGCGACAAGCCCTGGGCGATACACCCACGTGGCCCGATCCGCGGCCTCGTAGAAGTGGTAATGGTTTGGATCGAGGCTGAGGCGCACCGCGCAAGCGATCGCGATGAGCCCGACCACGCCGGCAACGAAGGTAATCAAGCTCGTACGACGCAACATCCCGCACCTTGAGGTCAGCCTCGGTCGAAAGCGGACGTTAGCACCGCCCGCGCGAGCAGTCCGGCCCTGATGTCCGCTATCGGCCAGGAGCGGACACGTACTTCTAGCGGCCGAACGGATGGCGCTTCAAATAGCTTTGCGCGTCCGCTGAGGAATCGGCAATCAGTTCGCCCACACAGGTAATCGACAGAGTTGGACGATCGAGATCGTCCTTCAGCATGAAGCTCCCCTTCGCCAGTTCCGAATGGTGGAAATGGCCGCGCAAGTCCACCGTGCCCCGCTCCTTCAGCACCACTTCGTGCACCTGGTGTCCTGCTTTGTCGAACAGCCGAGCGAGCCATCGCTCAGCGTATCCGGAAGCAAGTTGGCAATACACACGTATCCGCCCCTTGCGTCCCGGAAGCGAACGCGCGAGCTTTGTTCGCTCCCTTTCGAGCATGAAGCCGTGCTGGCGCACCGCGGCGGCAGCGTCAACGATTGGCTTGGAGTCTGCACCGTGCATGGATGCGAGGTATAGAAGGCGATCCTCGATCAGCTCAAGTACTTGCGCCTCGCGCTGCTCAGATGACATCGCGTGATAGGCCGCAAAGTCAAATGACTCCACTTGGATCTCTGTGGCTCCCAGCACCTGAAGATGTTCGGGAACGATGTCGCGACGCGCACCCAGCGTGAGCTGCACAACCGAGGAGCCATCCAAGGTGAAGTCGCGCGCGAGGAACTCCTCGAAGATTCTCACAACATGATGCGTGGTCTCACGGAACACGAACCCCGGTGCAACCATGCCGTGGTCCCAGACAAGAGCACTGGCTTCAACACGAACCTCCCTCAACCTTGCCATGCATCAATTCTCGGGAAGTTGACTGGTTCTGGCATGTACTGCCTCCATGGCAAATGACCGCTATAGGTCGAAAGCGGACATTAGCACCGCTGGCTACCCGCTTCGCCTCCTGTGCAAGGAAGCAGAATTATCGAAAAGCCCTCTCGCAATGGCACTCGGGCACGGGTTCGGCCGCAGGACGCTTCCGGGCATCAGCTCGCGCAGGCATCCATCGAGATCACTTCCCGCGCTCGCGGAACCGCGGGTTCGGGACGCATGTCCGCAAGCCCGAGGGCGGCCCCGACAAGGATCACGCCGGGGCATCCCGGATGCACCCGCGCGGCGTACTCGCCCAACTGTTCCAACGTGGTGACCCACCTTGCTTCTTCCACATGGCTGGCCGACTGGACGAGGGCGGCGGGCGTACTTGCCGGCATGTGCGCCCGCAGCGCCGCAGCGATAGTTTCGATCCGGCCCATGCCCATGTAGATGGCGAGCGTGGTGCCGGTGGCCGCGAGTGCCGCCCAGTCGGGTTCGCCATGATCGCTGGTGTGGGCGGTTACAAAGGTGACGCCATGGCAGTGCTCACGATGCGTCAGCGATACGCCAAGGCCCGCCGCGGCAGCGAACCCGGCGCTGATGCCGTTGATGATCCGCACGCGGATGCCGGCGCGCTGCAGATACTCGATCTCCTCGCCAGCACGACCGAACAGCAGGGCGTCGCCGCCCTTCACGCGCACCACGCGAGAGCCCTGCAGCGCGTAGCGCAGCATGAGGCGGCAGATGAACTCCTGCGGCGTGGATCGACAGCCGCCGCGCTTTCCGACACGGATGATCCTCGCGCCCGGAGCCAGCTCGGTGATTCGCGGATCGACCAGTTCGTCCAGCAGGAGTACTTCGGCCGATGCCAGCGCCTTGGCTGCCTTGATCGTGAGCAGTTCCAGGTCGCCCGGGCCTGCCGACAACAACACCACTTCATGCACGGGACGAGATGAACGGGTAATGCGCTTGTGCATGCAACCTCCGAAGACCTCGTGTTTCCTCATTGCCCTGCCCGCCTGCAGGACCACTTCACGACACGGCCGGCTCACGGCACAGGCGTGAAAGCTGCGGCAGGCAGGAGCCGCAGACGGTACCGCAACCTAGACGCTGTTTGAGTTCACTGACGCCCGCGCCCTGCGCGATCTGCGCGCGGATGGCGGACACGCCGACCTGCATGCAGTTGCACACCACCGTGTCGCGCACGCGGACTCCATGTCCAAGGGCGAATACGGACAGGCGCGGCCCCACCCATGCGCGCCCGGAAAGCGCGTGATCGAGCATCGCTTCACCGACGGGATCGCGCTTCGCATCGACCAGCAACAGGCCGTCGATGCAATCTTCCGCGCTGTCGCCGCGCCAGAGCACGCGCTTTAGGAGCCCGCGCCGCGGGTCGCTGTACTCCAGCGAATTGCTTCCCGCCGCGAGCGACAAGCCTTCGACCAGCGCCTCCATCCAACTTGCCGTGGGCGCCGATTCCGCAGCGGCGCGCACCACGAGCCAGTGACCGTCGCCCTGCCTGTCCGCACAGGCATGCAACGACACCGATGCGAAGCCGCACTCTTTCAACAGCGGCTGCACCCGCGACTGCAACGGGAGCACGTCGCCGTGCCGCGCCGCGAGCAGGTGCCATCCGAACGCGACCTTCTCCACGCGCACGGCAGCGTGCTTGAGTTCGGGTTGCAGCGACCGCGCGTCCACCGCGGGCTGCGTGACTTCGTTGATGCCGCCACTGGCGAGGAACTGCCCGCTCCAGTGCATCGCTGCGAATACCGTTCCGGATTCGACTTCCTCCGACAGTTCCAGCGGAAGCACCAGTTCGCCACGCTTGCTAGCCACGCGGACGAGGTCGCCGGCGAGCAGGCTGCGACGCGCGGCATCCTGCGGCGACATGCGCAGCGAAGGTTCCGGGCTGTGCGCGAACAACGCGGGCACGCGCCCGGTGCGTGTCATTCCGTGCCACTGGTCGCGCAGCCGTCCGGTGATCAGGCGCAATGGAAAGCGCGCGGACGTCGCCTCCGCCGTGGGGCGGTAGGGCGTGGCGTGGAAGCGCGCACGGCTGTTGGCGGTGGCGAACGCACCGCCTTCGTAGCGCCGCGATGGCCCCGACCCGTCGCGTCCCGCAACCGGATGCGGCCACTGCTGTGGGCCAAGCGCGTCGAGCCGTGCATGGTCCAGCCCGCCGATGTCGAGGTCCTGGCCGATCGTGAGCCTGCGATGCTCGTCGAAGATGTCCGCGGGCGACTGGAAACCGAACATCGGCGGCGAACCGGGAGGCGCCAGCCGCGCCTCGATGCGACACGCCACTTCGTTGGCGATCCACCAGTCGGCCCGCGCTTCGCCGGGACCGGGCACCGCCTGGCGGACGCGCGAGATGCGGCGCTCGGAGTTGGTCACCGTGCCATCCTTCTCACCCCACGAGGTGGCCGGCAGCAGCACGTCGGCATAAGGCACCGTGTCGGTGTTGGCGAAGGCCTCCTGCACGATCACCAGCTCGGCGCGCTGCAACGCTTCGCGCACGGCGCCGATGTCGGGCATGGAATGCACGGGATTCGTGCAGGCGATCCAGACGGCCTTCACCCGGCCGCTTCGCAGCGCATCGAACAGCGGCAGCGCCGACAAGCCCGGCTCCGCCGACAGGCTGTTCGCCGGCATCCCCCAGAAGCGTTCCACCTCGGCACGATGCTGCGGGTCGCCGATCTCCCGATGCGCCGCCAGCATGCTCGCCATGGCGCCCACCTCGCGCCCGCCCATGGCATTGGGCTGCCCCGTCAGCGAGAACGGTCCTGCGCCCGGCCGGCCCACCTGCGCGGTGGCCAGATGCAGGTTGATCAGCGCCAGGTTCTTGTCGGTGCCGTGCACGGACTGATTGAGGCCCATGCAGTACAGCGACAGCGCAGCGGGGCTGCGCCCGAACCATTCGGCCGCCTGCACGATGTCCGCCGCGGGAACGCCGCACAGATCGGCCGCCATCGCCGGCGTGTACTCGCGAAGGAGCTGCTTGAGTTCGGCGAAACCTTCGGTATGCGCGGCAATGTACCGTTCGTCGACCAGGCCTTCCCAGATCACGTGATGCAACATCGCGTTGAACAGCGCCACGTCGGTGCCGGGCTGGATGGCCAGGTGCAGGTCGGCCATCGCGGCCGTGTCCGTGCGGCGCGGATCCACGACGATCCAGCGAACGTCCGGATTGCGTGCGCGCGCGTCTTCCAGGCGGCGAAACAGCACCGGATGCGCGTACGCCATGTTGCTGCCGGCGAAGAGCACCGTGCCCGCGTGTTCGAGGTCGTCGTAGCACGTGGGAGGTCCGTCCGCGCCGAAGGCCAGCTTGTATCCGGCCACGGCGCTCGACATGCACAGGCGTGAGTTGCTGTCGATGTTGTTGGTACCGATCAGCCCCTTGGCGAGCTTGTTGAAGACGTAGTAGTCCTCGGTCAGCAGCTGACCCGACACATAGAATGCCACCGCGTCTGGGCCGTGCTGGCGGATGATGTCGGCAAGGCGATCGGCCACGGTATCCAGCGCGACGGACCAGTCGACGCGACGACGCCTGTCGTTCCGGCGCGTGCGTAGTTCCGGATGCATGACGCGGCCGTCATGGCTCCGCGCGGTCTCCGACAGGTTGCGGCCCTTGGTGCACAACCTGCCGAAGTTGGCCGGATGCTCGGGGTCGCCCTCGATGCCGACGATGCGGCTGCCATCGGGTCCGTGCTCGGCATCGATCAGCACCCCGCAGCCCACACCGCAATAGCAGCAGACGGAGCGCGTGCGCGTGCGGACGCGTTCTGGAGTCGCCGCGCCGATGACTCCCATCAGCCCTCGCTCCCGAGGGACAACCACACCTCTCCGGTCTCCACGCGCACCGGGAAGCGTCGCGCGCAACCAACGTCCGGCGCGCACGCTTCCCCGTTCTCCAGTCCGATGTTCCAGCCGTGCAGCGGACAGGTGACCGTATCGCCCGCGACGATCCCCTGCGACAGCGGCCCGCCCTTGTGCGGGCAGCGGTCCGCCAGTGCGAACACGCGGTCGGCCGAGGTGCGGAACAGCGCGATGTCCTCCTCCCCTGCCCGCAGCAGCACTCGCGCGCCGGACGCCGGGATCTCGTCCAGCCTGCAGATGCGCACCCACGACGCCTGTGCCTGGAGCTGTGCCATCTCAGCCCTCCGTCCCGACGGGAACGCGCGCGATGGGAACGTGCGCGATGGGAATCCCGCGATCCACGCGCAGCGGCTGGTACTCGCGCGGTTTCTCTCCGGCGATGCGCTGCGCCCACGGGTCAGGCAAGCCTTCCAGTGCGTACAGCAGCCGCTCGAACAACGCCCGCCGGTTGGCAGCGTCGTCCACCACTTTCTGGCGGATGTAATCCAGGCCCACGCGTGCGATGTAGTGCACGGTGCGGTCGAGGTAATAGGCCTCCTCGCGATACAACTGGAGGAACGCCCCGGTGTACTCGCGCACTTGCTCCGCGCTGGATACCTTGGCCAGGAAGCGCGCCACCTCGGTCTTGATGCCGCCGTTTCCGCCGACGTGGATCTCCCAGCCCGAATCCACCGCGATGATGCCCACGTCCTTGATGCCCGACTCGGCGCAGTTGCGCGGGCACCCCGACACCGCGAGTTTCACCTTGTGTGGGCTCCACATGTTGGCCAGCATGGTTTCCAGCTCGATGCCCATGCGCGTGCTGTCCTGCGTGCCGAAGCGGCAGAACTCGCTGCCCACGCAGGTCTTCACCGTGCGGATCGACTTGCCGTAGGCGTGGCCGGACTTCATGCCCAGGTCGCGCCATACATCGACCAGGTGTTCCTTGCGGATGCCGAGCAGGTCGATGCGTTGTCCGCCGGTGACCTTGACCATCGGCACCGCGTACTTGTCGGCGACGTCGGCGATGCGGCGCAGTTCGGCCGCGTTGGTCACCCCGCCCTTCATCTGCGGCACCACCGAGAACGTGCCGTCCTTCTGGATGTTGGCGTGCGCGCGCTCGTTGATGAAGCGCGACTGCGGGTCATCCACCGCCTCCCGCGGCCAGGTGGAGATCAGGTAGTAGTTGATCGCCGGTCGGCAAGTCGCGCAGCCGTTGGGGCTGCGCCATTCCAGGAAGTCGTACGCGGCGCGGTGCGTCAGCAGACGGTGTTCGCGTATCGCCTTGCGCACCTCGCCGTGGCTGTGGTCCGTGCATCCGCACACGGTCTTTGTCTTCGGCGTTTCCTGGAAGTTGGAGCCCAGGCAGTTCATCAGGATCTGCTCGACCAGGCCGCTGCACGAACCGCACGACGCCGACGCCTTGGTGTGCTTCCTCACGTCGTCGAGCGTGAACAATCCCTGCTCGTTGATGGCCTTGGCGATGGTCCCCTTGCACACGCCATTGCATCCGCAGACTTCGTCGTTGTCGCCCATCGATGTCGCGCGGTTGTTGCCCGCGGTGCCGGCATCGCCCAGCGCCTTCTCGCCGAACATCAGCAGGTCGCGGCGCTCGCCGACGCGGCTGCCGTCCTTGAGCAGTTTGAAGTACCAGCCACCGTCGCCGGTGTCGCCGTAGAGGCAGGCCCCCACCAGCTTGTCGTCCTTGATCACCAGCTTCTTGTAGACGCCGCCGGCGGCGTCGGACAGCACGATTTCCTCCGCGCCCTCCCCGCCCATGAAATCGCCGGCGGAGAACAGGTCGATCCCGGTGACCTTGAGCTTCGTCGACGGCACCGAGCCACGGTAGATGCCGATGCCGTAGGTGGCCAGGTGGTTCGCGCAGATGCGTGCCTGCTCGAACAGCGGCGCGACCAGGCCATAGGCCACGCCGCGATGGCTGGCGCATTCGCCCACCGCATAGACGCGCGGGTCGAAGGTCTGCAACGTATCGTTGACCACGACGCCGCGCGCGCAGTGGATGCCCGCCTCCTGCGCCAGCTGCGTGTTCGGACGGATGCCCGCGGCCATGACCACGAGGTCCGCCGGCTCTTCGTCGTCGTCCGAGAAACGCACGGCGCGTACTTCGCCGTGCTCGTTGCCGAGCAGCTCGGTGGTGGACGTGTTGAGACGGAACTTCAAGCCGCGTTCTGCGAGCGAATGCTGCAGCAGTTGCCCCGCCACCGGATCGAGCTGGCGCTCCAGCAGCCAGCCGGCCAGATGCACCACGGTCACGTCCATGCCGCGCACGTTCAAGCCGTTGGCCGCTTCCAGGCCGAGCAGGCCGCCACCGATCACCACGGCGCGCTTCTTCACGCGTGCGGTTTCGATCATCGTGCGCGTGTCGTGGATGTCGCGGTAGCCGATGACGCCTTTGAGCTCCTTGCCCGGCACCGGCAGGATGATCGGCAGCGAGCCGGTCGCGAGCAGCAGGCGGTCGTAGCCGGCCTCGGTGCCGTCGGCGGCGATCACGCGCCGATGCACGCGGTCGATCCGCACCACTTCCTTGCCCAGGTGCAGGCGGATGCCGTGGTCGGCGTACCAGTCCAGCGGGTTGAGCACGATGTCGTCGAACTCCTGCTCACCCGCCAGCACCGGCGACAGCAGGATGCGGTTGTAGTTGGGATGCGGCTCCGCACCGAACACGGTGATGTCGTACATCTGCGGCACCAGCTTGAGCAGTTCCTCCAGCGTCCGGATGCCCGCCATGCCGTTGCCGACGACGACCAGTCTTGGCTTCTTCATCGATGCGATCTCCATGAGTCAGACGCGGGCGGCACTGACGGCCGACCAGTCGTTGCGCCATTGACGCTTGATGCCGCTCAGCACGCCCCAGCCCAGCAACGCCACCGCGGCGAACAGCCACAGGCCCGGCCCGTAGCTGCCGGTGTGTTGCTTCACCACGCCCATGCCCGCCGCCAGCAGGAAGCCACCGATGCCGCCGGACATGCCAACCAGGCCGGTGATCAGGCCGATGTCGGCGCCGAAGCGTTGCGGCACCAGCTGGAACACCGCGCCGTTGCCCGCGCCCAGGCACAGCAAGGTGAGGACGAACAGTGCAACGGTGGTCGCAGCACCGCCCATGTCGAGGGCCGCCGCTGCGACGAGTCCCGTCACCAGCGCGTACACGGTGAGCAGCGTCCGCGTTCCGCCGATGCGGTCGGCGATATGCCCGCCCATCGGCCGCATCAGCGAACCGGCCAGCACGCAGGCGGCCGTCGCCCAGCCGGCGAGCCTGGGATCGAAACCGAACTCGTCGTGGAAGTAACCCGGCAACGCGCTGGCGAAGCCGGCGAAGCCGCCGAAGGTGATCGCGTAGAGGAACATGAACCACCACGCATCGCGATTGCCGAGCAGCACGCGGGCGTAGTCGGACAGGCCTTTCCGGGACACTGCGACCGGCGCCTCGCGCGCGCAGGCGGCGAACACCAGCCACGTCAGGACCAACGGAATGCACGCCAGGCCGAACACCGACCGGTATCCGAATGCCACGGCGAGCATCGGCGCGAACACCGCAGCGAACACGGTGCCGGAATTCCCGGCGCCAGCGATCCCCATCGCGGTGCCCTGGTGCTGCGGCGGGTACCAGCGCGAGGCCAGCGGCAAGGCGACGGCGAACGAAGCGCCAGCGATGCCGAGCGCCAGGCCCAGCACGATGGCCTGCGCATAAGTGTCGATGCCCAGCCGCCATGCCGCGAGCAGCGCGACGATCACCGCTCCCTGTGCCAGCAGGCCGGTGCGCCGTGCGCCGATGCGGTCGGCAAGCATGCCCAGGAACAATCGCAGCACCGCGCCGCTCAGGATCGGAACGGCCACCACCATCGCCCGTTGTTGCGTGTCCAGCTGGAGCGCCTGCGCCAGCGGCACCTGCAATGGGCCCAGCAGGTACCAGACCATGAAACTCATGTCGAAATACAGGAACGCCGCCAGCAACGTGGGCGTGTGTCCGGCCTGCCAGAACGATCGGTTCATCCGCGCATCTCCAGATCTGCTGCCTGTCGCGGCGCGCCGGGTCGGCCATGCCGCAGGGGTCACGTGGGGTGGAGAGAAACGAAAACGGCGTCCTCCGGTGCGAGCCGGAAAGACGCCGTTGTCTTGGCAGGTGGGGCCGCCGTTGGCTTGCCCTGCGCGAATCGGATTGTCGCGGGCGCGTCGTTGCGCCCACCCTTCCTGCTACGCAATCGTCGTGCCAACCCGAGCGCACGCGTGTGCACGCGGCGGATCTTCAAAGTGAATCAATCGTTTGGACGACTAAGTTGTGTTCGGATCGCAACTGCGAATCGAGGCAGTCGGCGATCCGGCGCACCACTTCAGTGCAGGCTTGCACCGAACTTGTGCATCGCACCATCCGCGTCATCTGCTGCCTGAGGCTGCGGTCGTGTCGCAACCGATGGCACCGCGACACCCACCCACTCTGCCGCCTGGCGATAGGTTTCGATGCGGTGGATACGCGCAACGATCGCCTCATCGGATTCGCTGCTTTGCGCGGGCAGCAACTTCCACCGGCGGAACTGCTGCAGGAACCACACGCCATCGGACAGCCACGGAACGTTGACCAGGCCATCGCCGTGGAAACGCAACGCCGTGGCCGGCGCCTGCGTGTCGTCCGGCAGCAGGCAGTGCGCGATGCGCTCGGCAGGAAGGCCGATCACGTCGCGATCGGCGAGCCATTCCACCACCTGCTGACGGTGCCCCGGCGCATCCATCCAGCGACACGCCTCCAGAACGGCCGCAGTCAATGCGACGGCGATGTCGGGCTGCAGCGTTGCGAATTCGCGCCGGCATGCCAGCACCTTCTCCGGATGCCCCGGCCAGATTTCTCCGCTGCGCACCACGCGACGGCCTCCCCCCGCCACATCGACCGCGCTCGCCCACGGCTCGCCGGCGCAGTAGCCGTCGAGCTCGCCGCGCGCGAGCGCTTCGGGCATCAGCGGCGGTGGCAAGGTCACGCTGCGGATCGACGCCAGCGGGTCCACGCCCTGCGATGCCAGCCAGTGATTCAGCCACATCGCATGGGTGCCGGTCGGGAAGGTCTGCGCGAAGACGGGCGGATGTGGCCTGTTCGCCAGCAGCTCGCGAAGCGGCGTGCCTTGCGCGAGTCCATCCGCCAGCGACGTCGACAGGCTGATTCCCTGACCGTTCTGGTTGAGCGTCATCAGCACGGCCAGTTCGGCACGGGGTCCTCCGATGCCGGTTTCCACGCCGTGGACCAGGCCGGCGAGCGCATGCACGGCATCGAGTTCTCCCGCGATCAACTTGTCGCGGATGGCGGCCCACGAGGCCTGACGCAGCAATTGCAGCCGCAGGCCGTACTTGCGATCCAGCCCGAGGCGGACGACTGCGATCAGCGGCGCGCAGTCGATCAAGGGCATGAATCCCAGTCGGAGCGTGCGCTCGTCGCGAAGGTCGGTCTGGCTCATGCGTACCTCATCCGAGCAGGTCGGCGATGGGAATGATCTGGCGCGCCACGTCCACCAGCTTCACCCCCTGCTTCATCGCCTGCTGGCGCAGGGCCGCATACGCCTCGGCCTCGCTCATGCCGCGTTTGTCCATCAGCATGCCCTTGGCGCGATCGATGAGCTTGCGATCCACGAGCTGCTGCTGGACATCGTCCAGCTTGCGACGCAACTGTGTCTGCTGCTCGAACCGCGCGAGCGCCACCTCGATGATCGGAGCCAGCCGGGCCGACGACAGGCCGTCGACGACGTAGGCGGTGACACCTGCACCAACGACCGAACGGATGAGCTGGTTGTCGCCGTCGGCGGAGAACATCACCACCGGACGCGGCGCCTGGCGATGGATCACGGCAAGCTGTTCGAGCGTGTCGCGCGAGGGCGAATCGACATCGATGATCACCACGTCCGGCTGCTGCGTTTCCACTGCTTTCAACAGCGCCCCAGCCGCGGCCACGTCGTCCAGTACCCGGTAGCCGATGGCGAGCAGCGCCTGGCGCAACTCTCCTATGGGCTTTTCGGTATCGTTGACCAGCAGTACGCGCAGCATTGCGGGCAGGGTCAGGGGCGGGGTTGGCTCCATGTTGCCATGCAGCATTGCCACTTGCGAGCCTTCCCCAGCCGGGATTTTCCGATGCCGCTTTTCCCCCTGTTCGTCCAGTTGGAGGGCCGTGTCGTCCTCGTGGTGGGCGGTGGCGACGTGGCCGCGCGCAAGATCGAAGCATTGCTGCAGGCCGGCGCCCGGGTGCAGGTGCACACGCATTCGGCCACCGCCACGGTGCTGGCGTGGATCGACGAGGGCCGCATCGCGCGCCTCGACGGAACGTTCGACCCCTGTTGGCTCGATGACGCCTGGCTGGTCGTGGCCGCCACAGACGACCGGGGCTTCAATACCCGCCTCGCCGAGGAAGCCGGGCACCGGCGCGTGTTCGCCAATGTCGTCGACGACGCGGAACTGTCCACCTTCCATGTTCCCGCCATTGTCGACCGGTCGCCGCTGCAGGTGGCGATCTCGTCGGGTGGCGCGGCGCCGATGCTCGCCAGACGTCTGCGGGAACGACTGGAGGTTCAGCTGGATGCATCCCTGGGCGAACTGGCGGCACTGTTCGCGCGCCATCGCGACAAGATACGCGATCGACTTCCGCACCTCTCGCAACGCCGGCGCTGGTTCGAGCAGGTGATGGATGGTCCGGTATCGACGCTGCTGCAGGCTGGCGAGCGCGCGGCGGCGGGAGATCTATTCCAGGACATGCTGCAACGCGGCCCGGACGCTCCGCGCGCCGGCAGCGTGACGCTCGTCGGCACCGGTAACGGCGATCCCGGACTGCTGACGTTGAAAGCCCTGCGTGCGATGAACCAGGCCGACCTGCTGCTCCATGACGGTGTCGGCGCCGACGTGCTTGCGATGGCCAGACGGGATGCCCCGCGCCAATCGCTGCCGCGAGATCCCTCGCTGGTCGACCTGCTGGATCAGCACGTGCGATCCGGCGCGCGGGTCGTCTGCCTGAAACCGGGCGATGCGTTCCGCACCTCTCCCGACGACAGCCTGCCCCGCGCCCTGGCAGAACGCGGCGTGGCTTGTGAGGTGATCGCGGGCATCGTGTAGTCGCGCCCCTCGTTCCGTCGAGTGCGACGAACAACGAGAGGACGGGGGCGCGCTTTTGAAGTGAGAGCGCGGATGATTTCCGTGGGGATCTCGCCGAGCGCTACGGTTACGTCAATCGCGCGCTACCGGACGCCGAGCTCAACGGGTTCGTGGACGCACTAGCGCGTCGAATCGCGGGCTTCGAGAAGGAAGCGCTGGTTGCCGCGAAGCGCGTCGTCGACGAGACCTCGCTTCCCGACGACGCGTTGTTCCCCCTGCCCTCGATGAGTTCTTCCGCTCAGTCGCGCGGCCCGCAACGAAGGCGCGGATGTCGAGGCTGCTGGCCGCGGGACTCCAGACGCGGTCCGAGGTGGAGTTCGATCTGGGCAAGCACGTCGCGCTTCCTCCTACAACAACACCCAGCATTCTCAGAAGATGAGACGGCACGTGATAGGGCGACATCGGAGGGCTCGTTACATGTCCGCTATCGGCCAGGAGCGGACATTGGCAATGCCTGAGCTAAGCCGAGCCGCGAAGGGACTTCGGCTTGAATGAATTGTTGGCGCCTACCACCAGATGCTTGGCAATGGCATGAGTGCAGACCGCAACAGGCGCTCCGTACAGGAGCAAGAATAGTTCCAGTCCGTTGAGCGACAGCATGAAGTAGGCAACGAAACTTGGCAGAAGTCCAAAGGCCAGCGTATCCGCGTAGCCTGCGCGACCATAGCGAAGCAGGAGGCCGTAGACCAACGTTCCGTACAGCACGCCAGGAATGCCGCCGAAGACTAAAGACGCGAAACTCAGGAACAGGGCCCAGCCCAAGGTGTTGCCAAAGTTCCCACCAGACAGGAAGAGAATGAGGATCGATACAAATGGCCAGGCAACCAAACAGCCGGACACCATTCCGGAAAGCACCGAAATGAATGCATGAAAAAACGGGCGTTCGGAAGAAACTGCCATGGACGCAACCATTCAATAGACCAACCCGTGGTTCCGGTTACATCCAGTGCCACCATCCCCCTAGTGCGGCACCCCCTTGATCTGCCGCGAGATTACGGAACCAGGGGCCGGCTAACAAGCCAGCGCATAGCCGGACATAGCGGGTCGGGTTTAGACGGCCCCGTCAATGACCCCTTCGGGTCGAAAGCGGACATTACCAGCGGTCGGCGCGTCCGTCCTGCCCGAACATCCGCTAACGGCCAGAAGCGGACATCCCGGCTCCTGCATCACGGAATCCAATAGCAATCAATCGGACCATCGGCACCGTACTCGGGCGGTGGGAGTGTCGGCTTACCCACGAACTGCCATTCCCTCCCCGTTCTGTCCTCGCATGCGCCCAGGAACGCAGGGTCAGCCTCCGCGCCAATGTCGCAACCGTCGAAATCGAGACTCTCACCATTCGGCAACACTAGGCTGATGTGGTCTCCGGAGATACGCGCTCTCGCAGAGGACGTTTCATACGTTGACGGCTCGATGACGCAGACCGCCGTATTTCCAGAGGGCCGGGTTGCGCCGCTCGGGGGCGCGCTTTTGCAGCCAATCAAGGGGAAGGCAAATAGGCAGATGAAACAGCTCTTGCGGATGAGTCGGAAGCCCATTTGACGGTCAAGTCTGCTTTGGGTCGGAAGCGGACATTAGCATCGCCGATACGCCGCATCCGGTTGAACGTCCGCTATCGGCCAGAAGCGGACATCGACTAGTCAATTTGATGGACGGCCGGCGAGCGAATCGACCGTGCCCTCGTTCGCCATGAGTCGGTAGAGCGCATCTTGGGAGTAGACGATCGCCCTACTCCTTCCGCGCCGCCGGAATGAACTGCTCGCGCACCGCCTTGCCGAGCAGGTCCGGCGGCAGCAGCCCCTGATCGAGCAGGAAGTTGTTGAAGGCCAACCGGTCGAACCTGTCGCCCAGCGCCACTTCCGTTTCCATGCGCAACTCCAGGATGCGGCTGTAGCCGTAGAAGTATGCGCCCGCCTGGCCCGGCGAGTTGAAGGTGTAACGGTCCAGTTCCTGCTTGACCATCGCATCCGACAAACCCACCTTGTCGCGCAGGATACGTCCGGCGTTGTCGCGATCGATCTGCCCCAGGTTGATCATCGGATCGAGCATCGCGCGTGCCGCGCGCATGAGGCGGAACTGCAACGCGATCAGCTGCCCGTCGAGCGGTTCGTACGGCACCATCTCGGACTCGGCGTACAACGCCCAGCCCTCCACGTTGACCGAATTGAACGCGAACATCGTACGCGCCAGCGAAACGCCGCGTTCGATCATCGCGGTGAACTGCAGCTCATGGCCCGGACGGCCTTCGTGCGCCGACAACGTCCAGCGTGCCGCATCGAAATTGAAGTCGTCGTACGCCAGCGCCGTGCCGTCAGCCGTCGCCAGCGAGACCGGAACCACGAACTGCCCCTGCTGCCCGGTGTTGCCGACCAGTGGCGCGGGCAACAGGTGCGGCGCCGACACAACGGCCGATTCGGCCTGCGTGCCCAGGCGCATGATCATCGGGCGATTCGGCACATCGACGACGCGCTGGTCGCGGATGATCGGATCGATCGCATCGATCACCGTGCGGTAGCGCGCCTCCAGTTGGTCATTGGCGATCGTGTCGTGTTTCAACGCGCGGACGACGGCGACGTAATCATGCGGATCGGCCACGTTCAGTCCGTGTGCCTTCGCCACCAGTGGCGCAAGTTGCGCCATCGCCGCGCGCGTTTCCATGAATTCGACCTGCGCGCGACGCACCAGCAGCGCGGGGTCGATGTCGATGCCGATCTGCCGGAGCTGGTTGGCATACAACTCCGCCGGCAGCTTCGTATCCGTGCGCGCCTGCGGCAGCACGCTCGTGCGCGCCCATTGCGCGTGGGCCTTCAGCTGCATCTCCATTGCGGCCAAAGCGGGCTCGGCGCCGGGCACCTTGTACTTCGCGAACAGATCGCGGATACCGGCGATGTAGGTGTCGACGTTGCCGAGTGCCTGCTCGACTTCCAGTTTCGTCGGACGAAGCAGCGCCGCGTCGTTGGCGCGTTCGGCATAGCGCGCCTTGGCGAGTTCGGTCAGCGGCGTATCCTGCGCGCCCTGCCCGACGTAGTTCTTCAGGCGTTCCAGCGCCAACGCGCGACGCTCCGGCGGCGTCTGGTCGGACAGCAGCGTGCGCACGCCATTGAACACGATCTGCGGCGCATCGCGCCAAGGCACCGTCAGCCGTTCGTTGAGTTCGCTGGTTGCGATGGCCTCGTCGGCGGCGCGGATCATGATCTCCAGGTCCTGCCGCACGTTCGGGTCCTGTTCGGCGGCGAGCTTCGACTTGAGCTCATCGCGCGATCTGGCGGTGGCTGCGCGGAAACGCGCGGCGAATCCGGGCTTGAGGTCGGTGACGAGTCCGTCATAACCCGGCACGCCCATGAACGACATGTCTTCCGGCGCGAAAGGCGCCTGGGCATCAAGCAGGATCTTCGCGTACTGATTGCTTCTATCCACCCACGCCGGCGCCGCTGTGGTTGCCGCGACAGTCCTGTTGTTGGGAGCAGCCAGCGCGGAGGAACCTGCGAATGCCAGCGAGAGTGCGATTGCGAGCGTCAACGTCCGGGTCATCGTCCATGTGCCGTGGCGGGTGATGGTGCAAGCATGCGAGAGGCATCACGCCATCGAACAGCGCCGAAGGTCACGCGGACCTCCGACACAACTGGAGTCGAGCGCATCGCAAGCGTGACGGGCCGCACGTCACCAGAGGTGCCTGACGCAGTCGCGCTGTTCCTCGGACGGCGAGCCTGCTGGGCCGTTGCCTGGATGTCGGGAACGGTGCTGGCCGCGTTATACGTGACCTCGTTCCGATGCCCGCATTGTTGGCGAGAGTTCTACGAGCCACACACGTTCTGACGCAAGCCCTCACGCCGCGCCCGCTGCGACGTGCCGAGGAACCACTGACGCCGTCGAAGGCACGGCCCTCCTGGACGCGAGGGAAAGGCGACCAGTCCGCCGCCTTCCCCACGCATTCGCGGTCCCTGTGCCGATGTGTCAGTACACACCCATCACCGATACGGCGGCGAACTCCGTTTCGCCGATGACGGTCATGTAGTACGTGCCTGCCGGCGGATTGGTGATCACCACCGTTTCGGCGTTGCCCGCCTTCACCGACTTGCGATCGAAATCGCTGGCTGTCGGCGTTCTGTCGCGGGCGACATACAACGAGACGTTGCCCGTGCCGCCGTAGGTGCGCAGATTCAACGAAAGCACGCCGGCAGGCACCACGAGGCGATAGGTGCGGACGTCGCCGGCCGCGCCGGACTGTCCGGTGAGCGCCACGCGGTTGGACAGAAGTTCGCTCTGGTCGGCGGGAATCTCCTCCATCGCCGCCGCCACGGCAGCGGCGGCATTGGCGATGCCGGCGCCGATGCTCTGGTTGCTCGGCGGCGGCACCACGAAGGGCGACGCGGTAGAGCGCAGGATCGTCTTCACCTGCGCCGGCGTGAGCGGATCACGTCCCGCGCCGACCGCGGCCGCCTGCATCAGCGCGACGATGCCCGCCACGTGCGGGCTGGCCATCGAAGTGCCGATCATGCCGACCGTCGCATCGCCCTCCTCGCCCGGGATGGGCGAGGTTTCGCCGTGATTGCCCAGCGACCAGATCCACGCATCGTCCGGCGAGGAACCGCTGGTTGCGTTGCCGCCCGGCGCGGCGATGGCGACGGTCGCACCATAGTTGGAGAAGTACGAACGCGCGCCGTCCACGCCGGTGGCGCCGACGGTGATCACGCCGCGGCAGCTGGCGGGGCTGTAGTTCGATGCCGGCGAGTTGTCGTTGCCCGCCGCGACCACCACAGTCGCACCGCGGGAGATTGCCGAATCGATGGCCTCCTGCGTGACAGGATCGGTGCTGCACGCGCCGTAGCCGCCCAGGCTGAGGTTGAGCACCTCGGCGGGTGTCGCGTTGTCGGGCACGCCGTCCACGCTGCCGCCGGACGCCCACACGATGGCATCGGCGATGTCCGAGCTGTAACCGCCGCCCGTGCCCAGCACGCGCACCGGCTGCACTTTCGCGCCGAATGCGACGCCGGCCACGTCCAGCGCGTTGTTGGTCACTGCTGCGATCGTGCCCGCCACGTGCGTGCCGTGGAAGCTGCTGCGGCCGCCCGGCTCCCAGTCGCCCGGATCGTGCGCGTCGGCGTCGCGTCCGTCGCCATCGTTGGAGATCGCCGCGTCGTGCACGAAGTCGTACCCGGGAACGATGTTCGCATCCAGGTCGGCGTGGTCCAGGTAGCCGGTGTCGAGCACCGCCACGACGACGCCTTCGCCGCTGGTGGTATCCCACGCGGTGGGTGCGTGGATGCCGCTCGCGGTCGAGCCGTAATGCCACTGCAGTCCGTAGTGCTCGTCGTTCGGGACGAAGTCGAGCTTGTAGCGGCGGTAATCGGGCTGCGCGTACTCCACCGACGGATCGCTGCGCAGCTGTTCGAGCAGCGCGTTGGCTTCGATCATGCTGAGCGAACGCGAGGTGCGCAGGACGTCGCCGCCGATCGCCAGTCGGCGCACATGCGATGCCGACACCGCGGGGGCGGCCGCGCGCGACACCGACAGCCCCGCGCGCGCGGCGGCGGTGTTGAACGCGCCCAGTACGCTGCTTGCCTGCACGACGCGCGCGCCGGAGGCCGTGCGGTATTTCACGATGAAGCGGTCGAAGCCGGTCTGCTGCGGCAACGTCGGCAATGCAACGGTGCGCCGCGCGGGGGAAGCGGCACCGCTGGCGGACGCGACCTGGCGCGACGATGGCATCGCCGCATCGGTGATGTTCGAACTGGCGGCGTACGCGGACAGCGTGACGACCACGGCGGTGGCGAGGGTACCGGCATACAGGCGGGTCTTCTTGCTCATGGTTCTCTCCGGGGAAAACGTCGAATCATCGAAAGGACGAAGGAGCGCCGGAACCGCTTCGAGGTCCGGCCACGGCGCCCTTCGCTTGCAACGCGGTGTGGGCCGATGCGCTCAGAGGTCGATGCCGAAGCCGACGCCTGCCGAACTGTCGTCGCTGGAGAACGCGCCGCCGATGCTCATCGACGCGCGTTCGCCGATCGCCTTGGAATAACCGATCGACAGCGCGCTCTCGCCGTTCTGCCAGCCGGCGCCGACGCCGAGGCGTCCGCGTGGACTGCGCGAGTTGGCGGCGTTGATGGCCATGTTCATCATCGCCGTGCTCATCGCACCCTGGCGGTCGATGCGTTCGTCCTGCTTGCCCAGGCGATAGCCGATGTCGTCGCGCAGGTTGGTGAACTCGTCGCTCAACGCCTGGTAGCGACTGTCCGTGTAGGTGTTGGCGCGGGTCAGCGTCTGCGTCGCGGTGTTGTCGGTGTAGGTGTTGGCCGATGCGAGCGTCGCCGCATCGCCGGCCTGTACCTGCTGCAGGTTGGTCGCATCGGTCGCGGCGGTGCCTGTCGAGACGTTGGTGACGCGGCGTTCGCTGCCCGCACTGCCGACCGAAACGGTGTTGGCTTCGTTCGCCACCGAACCCCGGCCGAGCGCGACGGCGTTGTCCGCACCCACCGACGCACCCTGCCCGACCGCCGTGCCCGATGCCGCGGTCACGCTGGTATCGGCGCCGATGGCGACCGCATTCGTGGCATCCACGCTGATCGACGAGTTGTTGCCCAGCGCCGTACTGCCATCGGCATCGACGACCGCGCCGTTGCCGATGGCGGTGTCGCGGCCGTCCTGCGCGTGGCTGCCGGAACCGATCGCCATGCCGGCGCCGGTGCCGCCCGGCACGCCGCCGCCGGGGCTGTGTTCCAGCGAACCCAGGCGGCCGATGATGCCGGTGAGCGCGGAGTCGATCGCCCCGAAGGTTTCCTGGAAGCCGGCACGCTGGTTGCCCTGGATCGCGTACGACGGGCCGGCGAGCATGCCGTCGCCGCCGATCGCCGCGCCGCCGCCGAGCGTGCGCGCGATCGACGCGAGCTGCGCGACGTTCACCGCATCGTTGTCCTGGCGGCCGGCCCGCACGCCGCGCAACGTCGTGTCCTGGCTTCCGAGTTCGATCATCGTGCGGCTCGAGTCGGTGTAGGTCACTGCGTTGGCGAGCGTGCCGGTGACGTTGCCGACCTGCATTTCGAGCGAGCCCACGCGCTCGTTCGTGGCGAACAACTGGGAGCCGTTGACCGCCTCCTTGCTGGTCGCGGTTACCTCGCCCGCGGCGACGTTGCCGATCACCGTGCCCGCGGCGCCGCCGAGCGTGACGCGTGCCTTGTCGTCGGCGTCGTAGGCGACCGTGTTGGACGCGATGTTGCCGACGTCCGCCGCCACATCGTCCAACTGCGCCTTGTTCACCGCGTCCGTCGCTTCGGTGCCGGCCGCGACATTGGTGATCTGGCGATCGAGCTTCGCATGGACGGTGCCGGCTGCATCGGTCCAGTCCTGTGCGGCACCGACGGAGACGCTGTTCGCGCGATCCGCGTACGAGCCCTGGCCCAGCGCGACGGCATTGGCCGCATCGGTCGAACTCCACGCATTGGCGCCCAGCACGGTCGCGTTGTCGGCCTGGGCAAAGCTGTTGAAGCCCAGCGACGTCGCCGAGCCGCCGACGGCCCAGGCTTCGGCGCCCACGGCGGTGGTGAAGTCGCCGACCAGCGTGCTGTCCCAGTACGAACCCGCGAACGCGCCGGCACCCAGTGCGGTGCTGTAGGCGCCGCTCGCGGCGGCCGAGGCGAACGAACCGCCGGAGAAGCCGCCCACCGCAGTGCCGTACAGTCCGGTCGCCATGGCGCTCTGGCCGATGGCGGTTCCCGAGGTTCCAGTGAACACGCTCGCGCCGGTGTCCGGATCGGTGACCCACGTGCCCGACTGCGCGCCCGCGCCGAGCGCCACGCCGCCGTCGGCGGCCATCGCACCGGCGCCGGTGGCCGTTGCGTTGAAGCCGGTCGCATACGAACCCGAACCCACGGCGGTGGACTGCCAGCCATCGGCCTCCGCGAAGCCGCCGATGGCGGTGGTGAACGGTGCGTCCGCGAGTGCGAGGCCGCCGACGGCGACCCCGAAGAAGCCGTTGTTCTCCGCGCTGCCACCGATGGAGACACCCAGCGAACCGTTGGCGATGCTGCTGTCGCCGATCGCGACCGCACCGCCTCCATTGGCCTGCGCGAACCAGCCGCCGGCGAAGCTGTTGTCGCCCTGCGCCAGCGCGTTCGCACCGAACGCGGCGCTGTTCACACCGCTGGCGACCGAGCCGTAACCGCTCGCGGTGCTGAACTCGCCGATGGCGGTCGCGCCGGAGCCCAGTGCGGACGCGCCTTCGTTCAACGCCAGTGAGCCGCTGCCGACTGCGGTGGTGTACGCACCATCGGCATAGCTGCTGCTGCCCAGCGCGACGCCCTGCTCGCCATTGGCGACGGCATTGGCACCCAGCGCGACGGCGTTTTCGCCGTTCGCCATCGCGTTGTCGCTGCCATCGCCCGCGCCATTCGCCGCGAGGTAGGCGTTGTCGTCGCCCATTGCCGCGGCGACGGCATCGAGCTGCGCCTTGTTGACCGCATCCTCGTTTTCCGTGCCGGCGGCAACGTGGGTGATCTGGCGCGTAAGGCCGTCGTCGTTGCCGACCGACACCGTGCCGTCGCGCGTGGTGGTGGAATTGGCGCCCAGCGCGACGGAGTTGGCGGCCATCGCCAGGGCGCTGGTGCCCAGTGCGACGTTTCCGTCGACCCAGGCCTGCGAGAAGGCGCCGGCTGCGAGCGAGTACGCGCCGCCCGTCTGCGCGCCCGCACCGAGCGAGGTCGTGAAATCGCCCTGCGCCGATGCGCCCGCACCGACGGCGGTGCTGTTCATGCCCCACGCGCCGGTGTTCTGTTCGATGCAGAACATGCCGTCGCAGGCCATCGTGGTGCCCAGCGCGATGGCGCTGCTTCCACCGGCGTTGCTCAGCGTGCCGAGCGACACGCTGTCCTTGCCGCCGGCCTGCGCCATGCCGCCGAGCGCGACGCTGCGTTCGCCCGCCGGTCCCCATGGGTTGGTCTGCACGCCTATCGCGATCGCGGCCCCGGCATCAGCGGTCGAGTCCACGCCGATCGCGATCGAAAGATCGCCCAGCGCCCGCGCGTTCAAGCCGACCGCGGTGCTCGCCCAGCCGGCGGCATTGCTGAGGTGGCCGGTGGCGGTGGCGTATGTGCCGGCATGGCTGCGGTCGCCGATGGAGGTGGCGGACTCGCCTTCGGCGAGGCTGTCGCGTCCCGTGGATACCGCGCCGGCTCCGATCGCCTGCGCATTGTTGCCGCTGGCGACCGACGCATCGCCGTCGGCGACCGCGCCCGAGCCGGTGGCGACGCTCGCCTGGCCGATGGCGGTCGCGCCCGATCCCACGGCGACCGCGCCTTCGGCCAGCCCGAGGCTGCCGCTGCCGATGGCGACGGTGTAGTTCGCGTCGGCGAAGCTGTTGGCGCCGTACGCGCTGGCTTCGGCGCCGCCGGCGTACGCGTTGACGCCGCTGGCGATGGCGCCTTCGCCGGCGGCGACGCTGTTCGCGCCGATCGCCGTCGCGCCGTAGGCAAGCGCCTGCGACGAATCGCCGATCGCCAGCGCGCTGTCCGCCAGCGCGGCGCTCTGGTAGCCCAGCGCGGTCGCGCGATAACCGGCGGCCACCGTCATCTCGCCGGGTCCGACGGTCCCGTCGCCGTCCATGTCTTCGCCCACGCCGCCACCGATGGCGATGGCGCCCTCGCCAGCCGCCGTCGACCAGTAACCGGCGGCGATGGCGCTGTTGCCTTCGGCCCAGCTGATGCCGCCCAGCCCCATCGCACCGGTGCCGATGGCGTAGGCCGATTCGCCCAGCGCAACGCCCGACGCACCCGACATCGCGCGCGAGTTCGCGCCCATCGCGATGCTGCCCTGGCCATTGGTGCCGGCGCCGAAACCGGCGACCAGGCTGCCATTGCCGTAAGCCTGCGTGTTGCCGCCGATCGCGGTTGCGCCGGTGCCGTAGACGACGCTGAGCGCGCCGACCGCCGTGCCGCCCTGCTCGGCATCGACTTCGGCGGAGGCGCCGATGGCGATGTTTCCCAGGCCGTTGATGAAAGGATCCGTACCCGAACCCGCGTAGGCGCCCTGGCCGATGGCGATGGTCGCGTCGCCGAAGGCCATCGCGTAGTTGCCATAGGCCGTGGCGCCAAGGCCACCGGCATAGGAGGAGGAACCGACGGCCGTGGCGGCGTTGGCCATCGCGTAGCTCTTCGCGCCGGCGGCCAGCGCGCCCTCGCCCGCGACCTGCGGGACGTCGCTGCCGTCGCCCAGGCCGTCCGCACGCAGGTAGTCGCTGCCGACGGCTGTCGCGCCGACGTCCGGCGAAGACGTGGCGCCGACGCCGGGGGCTTCGCCGGTGAACTGTTCGAACGCCGCGCAGTCGATCTCGCGCGCGGTGCCCTGCGCATCGCGGAGCGTGCAGCGCCCGCCGTCGCGCTCCAGGGTGAGTTGCTGGGCGAAGGCCGGCACGGACAGCACCGACAGGCCTGCCAGTGCGAGGACCGCCCCGACCGTTGCGGCCATGGTGCCGCCCCGCTTTCCGCGGGTGCACGCCAGTTCCGAGGCCACCACCACGGCCTGCTTCGCGTGGCTCCAGACCCGGCTGAAAATCTTGTTCATCGCTGTCTCCCACCCTGGTTCACGAACAGAAGGACAAAGCGGTGCCGTGCGGCCCGCACAACCGGAGTGCCGGTCGTGGCCGCTGCATCGCGTGCGTTTGGAAGTGGTGCTTCGACCCGTCCATGGGCCTGGTCCCGTTGCCGGCGTCCCCTCACGCCGCAACTTCCGGGGAAGCTACGGCGCCTGCAAAATCCCTGTCACGCTCGCGCTCTCACCGGGGACTCACCGGCTTCTCACCGTCGCGTTACTCTTCAGGTAACGCGGTCGCCGGCGGGCCGTGTCGGCCATCGCGAATCGCGCCGGAAGGGGAACCCGCAGCGCATGTTGAATCGGATCGGGAACTGGCTTGGAAGTGCGCCCGTGGGCGATGTGGTCGACCGCCGCAACGCACCGGTGATGCAATTGCTGCTGATGTTCTACGGCGTGGCCCTGCCGTCGGCGTGGGCCTGGCATCTTTCGTCGCGGCCGATCCCCACCGGCTGGGGCATCGTGCTGGCGCTGGACCTGACCACTTCCACGCTCGCGCTGGCGTGCGTGTGGATGATCCGACGCGGCCGGTTCCGTCCGGCGATGAAGGTGTTCCTGAGCGCACTGCTGACATCGCTGGCGCTGGCGCACTACAAGCTCGGCACGCAGTCGCAGCTGATCGACCAGTCATCGGTCATCCTGGTGCTGGTGATCAGCGGACTCGTGCTCGGGCGTCGCGCGTTGTGGACGGTGTACGCGTTGTTGATGATCGTGTTCGGCATCGGCTTCACCGTGGATGCGCACGGCGCGCACGACGCGCAATGGGTTCGCAACGCGTTGAGCAACGCGCCGACGCTGATGGTGAGCTACGCCATCATCACGCTGGTCCTGGACCGCACCATCACGGCGCTGCGCGAAAGCCTCGACGAATCGCTCGCACGCGGTGCCGAACTGCAGCAGGAAATGATGCGCCGCGAACGCGTGCAGTCGCAGTTGCTCCACTCCCAGAAACTGGAGGCCAGCGGCCGGCTCGCCAGCGGCGTGGCGCACGACTTCAACAACCTGCTGAGCGTCGTGCAGGGCTTCGCCGCGCAACGGCATCGCCTGCTCGACCTGGACGATCGCGAGCGACTTGCGGCGATGGACGATGCGCTGGAAGGCATCGAGGAAGCCGCCGCGCGCGGCCTGGTGCTGACGCGCAAGCTGCTCGGTTTCGCGCGCAACGACGTGCTGAAGATCGAGACCTTCGACGCCGCGCAGGCGCTTTCGGATCTGTCTCCCATGCTGCGTCAATTGTTCGATTCGGGCGTGCGCGTGGAGATGGCCGCGTCCGGGGACGTGTTGCCGGTGACGCTGGACCGCAACGAATTCGAGCTGATGGTGCTGAACATCGCAGCCAACGCCCGCGACGCGATGACCGCAGGCGGCGTGTTCCGCGTGGAAGCGATGCACGCTGGCGCGCAGGCCTGCATCATGCTGACGGACAGCGGCCATGGCATGGACGCGGACACCTTGGCGCGCGTGTTCGAACCGTTCTTCAGCACCAAGCCGGCAGCGGAAGGCACGGGGCTCGGCCTGTCGGTCGTGCACGATCTTGCCAGGGCGGTCGGCGGCGATATCCGTGTCGACAGCCGCATCGGCGAAGGCAGCGTGTTCACGATCCACCTGCCGCTCGCCAGCACTGCCCTGCCGGTCGAGCGAAGGCTCGCGACGGCGCACTGATCCGTCAGCGCATCTCGTCGACCAGCACGTAGCCCTCGCCGTGCACGGCATTCAGGGGCAGTACTTCGCCGCAGGCATCGGCGACCTTGCGCCGCAGGCGGTAGATCAGCGAATCGAGCCGGTGCGGGTCGAAGTCGAACACGTTGCTGGTCAGCGCCCCGATGAGCTGGTCGCGCGTGACGATTTCACCCGGCGATTGCAGCAGCCGGTCGACGAGCCGGCGTTCGGTCCGGGTAAGTGCGGCGTTCCCGCCCGCCGGGGAGACCAGGCACCAGCCGTTCGAATCCAGATGCCAGCGCCGGTGCGCGCCGCGCGGCGTCGCAATCAGGCGGCGGGCAAGGCTGTGCAGGGTTGCGGCGAGCAGGTCGATTTCGACCGGTTTGCTCAGGTACGCATCCGCCCCCTGGCTCAACCCGCGCACGCGATCGGGCGTCTCGCACCGGCCGGTGAGCATCACGATTCCCAGGTCGGGACGCGATGCGCGGATATCGCCGGCGATCGCGAAGCCATCGCCGTCCGGCAGGCAGACATCGAGCACGACGATCTCCACCGGTTGCGTGCGCAGGTGTTCGTGCAACTGTACGACTGTCGCAAGCCCGTACGCAGCGAACCCGTAATGCAGCAATCCCGGGAGCAGGATGCGATCGCGAAGCACGGCATCGTCTTCGAGCAGGACCACGTGCAACGGCGAATCCGAGTGGTTCGAAGCAGAAGCCATCGCGCCGTCCTGTCGCTGCGGGATGGGAGGAAGGTAACCAGATGTGCGGCTGTCGTTGCAAGTCGGCCACCGGCTCGCGCAACACCTATCGGGCGTCGCCGGCGATGCGTCCTCCCCGTTCAGGCGCATTCCGGTCCGGGACGGAAAACGGCGCCGCAGTGCGACCAGGAGACCGACAGCGACGCACTGCATCGGCCCCGCGGCGCGGGACCTGCACTGGATCGATCGCCCTGTCGCGAATGCGGCAAGCGGAAGAGGAAGGAAAAACAGGCACGGGCGTGCGATTCGCGATGCCAAGCGCGAACTTCGCGAGGTGATCCACATCGAACAGAGCGAAGCCCCACCGCCGGGCGACACGCCGCAAGGCACGTAGGCCCCCGCAGGCCGAAGCCCTTCGTCACCGGTTGCCGTGCGCGGCCGGTTCCGTCTGGGAGACCGAACGCCGTGCATCGCGCCCTTCCTGCATCGTCATGCCCGGCGTCCAGCCGCTTGCGTCGAGGATCGCCTTCGGATCTTCCAGCTCGATGAGCCGCTTCAATGCCGCCTTGCGATCGTCCGATCGCAGGTAATACGCCTTCGCGATGCGATAGCCGACCCAGTACCCCATGTCGTAAGGCTCATCCGAACCGGGTCGGTAGTTGTACGCCCACTTCGACAGGTCGGTGCTGTCCATGTCGCGGACGAACGCGGTTTCGATCTCGGCTTCCCTGCCCTGCGTCCAGCGCGCCAGGCCCGGATTGCCGACGCTGCCGGAGGTCAGCTCCGCGATCAGCTCGGCCACGCCTTCCAGCAGCGATACGCGCAGCACCGTCACATTCGGGTCGCCTTCCTCGAACTCGGAACCGGGCTGCTGG